>Ga0210057_1001092_pt1 | contig 42235 bp, 50 predicted proteins | sample CryGeyCG2114_010_2_FD_183968 | JGI IMG/M metagenome (GOLD analysis project Ga0210057, IMG submission 183968) | Groundwater microbial communities from aquifer - Crystal Geyser CG10_big_fil_rev_8/21/14_0.10 (SPAdes) (version 2) | ecosystem: Environmental > Aquatic > Deep subsurface > Groundwater ... | reverse complement strand
CTTACATCCTTTAATTCTGATGTTAGTACATTATAGCGGCCAAAATAACCGATTAGGTTAATAGTAAACACTATCGTCATAACAAGCATGGCAATAATGATGGTTGAGGTCATCGCTATATAGCCTTTCTGCTTCATTTTCTTAGATAAATGGTTGTTGAATAAAGTTCGCCGTCGACTTTGAATGACGTTTTTATGGCGGCGGGGCGATAAAGACCGGCGGCTAAATGTTGGAATTGCAGGTCGCTTATAGTAACGTTAGCGCTATTTAATATAATGGGGTCGCCTAATCCCTTTTTAATCCGCAAGCTACCGGAATCTAAATCTAAAACAATTGGATTTTGGGAATAATTCACTTTGTCGACCGATAAGGTCGCTCCAGTTAATCCGGAAGCCGGAGAGTTAATCGCCGACACTCCAGCAAGCGCCCATTCCGTCTTTCTCATTAAAAAATGCGCTTCTGCCTCCGCGACAATATTTTTCTGCAGATCTTCACTCCCTTGTATGATTTGGTAAACAGCGCCTATAACCAAACTTATTATTATGGAAAATAGAGCGATATATATAATGGTTTCGATGAGGGTGAAACCTCTTATAATTTTCAATTTACAATTATCAATTTTCATTGAATTTTTAATGATTAAATTTTCAAACTATTGCGAAGTTATTATACGAAGCGCGTCGTTGCTTCTAACCGACATATACACGACGTTGTCCCGGTAAGTTACGCCGGTGCCTAATTGCGGGAAATTATAAGAAGAATGCAGAGTTGGGTTGGTTTTATTCGTAATATTAATAGCCTGGAATTCAGCAGTGCTGTTGGCGGTAGCGAGAAATGCTAAATAGTCGCGTATATAAAGGTCGTTTACCGAGCCGCCTGTGTTATAAGAACCGATTACAGAGAGCGAATTTAAATTAGTGGAGTTAACTATTACAAAAGTACTCCCTATGCCTGCGTAAAAATCATTAAAGCTATTAGCGAAAACAGAGAGTCCTGGAGTGTCGCTGTAGTCAAAAACAGCAATTTGTTGAGGACTCGTAGGCACAGAAATATCAAAAATAAGCACTTCGCCGGTGGTTTTAGAGGTGGCGAGATACGCTCTATTGCGGTAAACGTAAATATCGTTAACATCAGCGCCTATTTCTACCGAACTTACAAATGACGGACTTACCGGATTTGATACGTTAAATATTTGAAATTCTTTCCCTGTAGAGGAGGCAGAGCCCACGTAAGCATAGTTGTCCAGGGCAAAAACACTTGCGCCTTCCTGTGTGTTGCTCTGAAGCGAAATCTCTGCCGCAAGAGATGGAGCATTGGGATTAGAAATATTAACTATTTGTAATTGGTTGCTGCTATTAGCCTGGGCAACATAAGCGTAATTTCCCATAAGTCCTATGGCGTTTAACCCCTTTCCCGTGTTAATACTTGCTCTTTTAGTAGGCGCGTCAATATTAGTCACGTTTATGCTGTAAAAGTCTTCCTTCTTCGGGTCGGAGGCCTCCGCCACAATAAAGACGGTGTTTTCTACAACGGCTAAGTCGGTGCCTTCGTTGCCGGGGCCGAGGTCGATGGTTCCGGCGGTTCTCGGGTTGTTCCACTCTCCAATTGGGTCACTTCCTCCACCTTCGTCCGATGAGGTTATCCAATCGGTAAGGATGGTTACGAGTTCAATTTTCTGCGGCCGCAAAGGATCTGTTTGCCAGCTCACGCGCGCTGTCACCTTCTTTTCATAGTTGCTTATATTTTCAACCACCACCTCTCTTGTGAACTGCCCGTCAGTTTGTGAACTTGAAGCAAGCGCAACCCAGTTTTCTCTAGCATCAGCTCTCGCGTCTTCCAAGTCCTCTCTGGCTTTCAAGAGCGCCAAATTGCTTAATTCAGTTTCAACGGAAAGCGATTGGTTACCAAAAGAAACTACGATGACCGCAGAAATAGTTAAGATAATAACAACTAAAGCGACAAGAAGTTCGAGCACGCTCTGCCCGCTTTTACCACTTACATTTTTAAGATTACCAGTTAATTCTTCCTTCATTGTTTAAGGAAATATTTATTGACTTCACGTTGTTGTTTAGTGTTACATCCCCTTCTGAAGTTGTTAAGCCGCCGGTTAACTGCTCAAAAACAATCTCGCTTAAACCGCTTGCCGTTACAGAATTGTTTCGTTTAATTAATTCATCGTAAGATGTGTTGCGTGAAGCGTAGGAGGACCCTTGAAACACCATATAGCCCGTGGAATCCACAAAGACTCCGTGCGCCGACTGATTGAAATTATTAGCTGCTTTATTCCTCGCTTTCATAAGTATGCCTATTACTATGTCGCGTTCCGAACTTAAGGCATAAGTTTTATAGAAATCCAAGCCTACAAATAAACCTAAACCGCTTATGACCACTATGATAGCTACGACCACTAATAGCTCTATAAGTGAAAAACCCTTTTTAAAATCGTTACTTAACACCTTGAGAAAGCTGATATATAGGCGTGATGATAGAAATGGCAACGAAACCGACAATCGCTCCCATAAATACTAAAAGCAACGGCTCAAGTATGCTTGATAAGTTTTTCACCGTCTCATCAACCTCATTTTCATAGAATTCGGCGAGGTAAAGCAGGTTAGCATCAAGATTACCAGTTTTCTCCCCCACCTCAATCATATGGCTTACGGTAAGAGGAAAAACATGTTCATGCTCTTCTAAATATTTGTACAACGGCTCGCCGCGCTTTATCTCCTCAACCGTTTCAATGAGCGCTTTCTGATAGACAACGTTTGCAAGAACCCCTGAAGTTGTATTCACCGCCTCAACTATTTTCATCCCGCTTTTTAAAAGAAGACCTAAGGTTCTTGTGAGCCCTGCCATGTTATAATTTTTGGAAATATTACCGACTATCGGTAATGCGAGTATTATCCTGTGGATAGCGTACTTGAAATGAGGCAGTTTCATCAGTAAAGTCCACGCGATTATAAAGAAGACAACGCCTCCGATGATGAGGTAATAATAATTTTGGACAATGCTAGCGAAACCTATCAAGATTTTTGTTGTTATAGGCAAACCCACTCTAAGACTGGAAAAAATAGAAGTTAAGCGAGGCAGGACAAAAAACACAAGAGCCACTACCACGCCTACGGTGAAAATCATAATTATGACGGGATAGACAAACGCGGAACGTATTTTTGAGTGAAGTTGTCTTGACTTCTTGAGTTCATTTGAAAGGTATTCCAAATTTTCCGATAAGGTGCCGCTCGCCTCTCCTAAAGCGATGATGCTTATGAAAAGTTCCCCGAAGACATGTCTGAATTGACTAAAAGCCGTAGAAAGGGACTGACCGTTTTCCACTTCTTTTGTCACCTTGTCGAGAATAATTCTGAAACTACGGCTTTTAACCTGCCGTTTTATAAGGTTTAAACTTTCCACCGTGCTCATAGAGGACTTGGTCATCATGCCCAAGTGTTTAGTGAAAAGTATCTTCTCTGAAAGTGGTACCCTCAAAAAAGCGCTGCTTAATTTACTTAAGAATTTATTCATGCATTACTCTTAATACTTCTTCTATGGAAGTTATCCCCTGTTCGGCTTTTACCAAGCCGTCTTGGACTATAGGTATCATCCCTTCAAGTATAGCAATATCTCTTATGGTGGCGGCGGTGGCTTGAGTCATAATGGCTCTCCTTAAACTCTCTGTAACTTCTAAGACTTCATGAATCGCGATTCTGCCCCTGTAACCGCTTCCGCCGCATTCTTTACACCCCTTACCTTCGTAAAAATTCATATCAGCTAGGCTAACACCTCTTAAGTAAATTTTAGGCAGACTGTTTTCTAAACTTTTTATTTCATCTGGCATCAAATCTTTTTTTACTTTACATGTTTGACACAGACGTCTTACTAATCTTTGGCTTATGGCAACGTTTACCGTGGAGGCGATAAGAAACGGTTCTATGCCCATATCTAGTAATCTCGGAAGAGTTGTAGCGGCATCATTAGTATGGAGAGTTGAGAGAAGTAGGTGTCCGGTAAGCGCAGCGTTTACCGCGATACCAGCGGTTTCTTCGTCACGAATCTCGCCTACCATAATAATATTAGGGTCTTGGCGGAGAATGGAACGCAAACCAGTGGCAAACACAAGGCCGGTTCTCGGATTCACCTGGATCTGTTCTACGCCTTCAAGCGAGTATTCAATTGGGTCTTCGATGGTGATTATAGATATTGCTGGGGTGTTAAGTTCCTTTAAAATCGCATAAAGCGTAGTAGTCTTACCCGACCCGGTTGGGCCGGTTACGAGAATCATGCCGTATGGTTTTTTGATGTTTTTTCTCGCGATAATCAAGTTTTTTTCTGAAAAACCCAAACTTTCCAAAGAGAAACCATGTTCTGGTTCAGCCAGTAATCGCATGACCGCATTTTCCTCGTAATAAGTTGGGGTAATTGAAACGCGGATATCAAAACTTATTTTCCCTGTCTTAAATTTAAATCTGCCGTCTTGAGCGGTCTGGTGCTCATCTGTCCTTAAACCGGAAAGTACCTTAATTCTGCTTATAATCTCATCCTGTATTTCTTTGGGCAAAGTGAAGATGTTATGCATTACTCCATCTATCCTAAAACGCACGTTAACTTTATCCTCGGTAGGGTCAATATGAATATCAGATGCCCGAGAGTTATATCCATACTCAACAATAGAATCAACCAATTTAATAATGGATATGTCGGATGTTGGAAGAGATAATTCTTTCTCAATAGACGAACGGTCAAACGCCATGCTACTATTTTAACACATTTTTACATTGCCGGGTCGTCTAACTTGCCCCCACACCAAAATACTCCGGGATCGTCTAATGGTAGGACACATCCCTCTGGAGGATGGTATCTTGGTTCGAATCCAAGTCCCGGAACAATTTGGTGTGGGGGTGAAGTAGGACATATGCCTCTGGAGCATAGTATCGGGGTTCGAGTCCCTGCCCGGCAGCTCTTCATTTTTCGCTTCGCTCAAAATTCAGAGTCTACGTTTTCTCGCAAAGCTCGAAAACTCTGACCCTTCTCATTGAGAAAAAAAATGAAGACAGAGAGAAGAAATTAGTTTTAATTAGTAGTAAACTTAAGTAAATGTCAGAATTTTATAACCCTAGAAGAAAAAGAAATCTTTTTGACCCCGAGTCTAGAGTTCCCTATAAGTTAAGCAGAAGTAAGATTGACTTGTTTTTGAAATGCGCGCGCTGTTTTTATTTAGATAGGCGTCTCGGAGTTTCTCAACCTCCCGGTTTCCCTTTCAGTTTGAATTCCGCCGTAGATACGCTCTTGAAGAAAGAATTTGATATGCACCGCGCCGAAGGCACTACTCATCCTCTCATGGAAAGTTACGGATTGGACCTAGTGCCTTTTAGACATGAAAAGATGAATGAGTGGAGAGATTCTTTGGGAGGTGGCATACAATATCTCCATTCGGAAACCAACTTAATTATAACCGGAGGGGTAGACGATGTCTGGGTAGGTAAAGATGGCAAGTTAAGCATAGTGGATTACAAAGCTACCTCTAAAAATGGAACAGTTAACTTGGATGCCGATTGGCAGGAAAGCTATAAGCGGCAGATGGAAATCTACCAGTGGCTTTTTAGAAAGAATAATTTCAAAGTTAACGACACCGGCTATTTCGTTTACTGCAACGGCGATACCGACAAGAAAGCGTTTGATGGGAAATTAGAGTTTGATGTGGTTATACTGCCATATAAAGGAAATGATAAATGGATAGAGCAAACTATATCTCTCATCCACGACTGTCTTATGAGCGATGTTTTGCCCGAGTCGTCTCCAGGCTGTGATTTTTGTTCTTATAGAGATTCGGCAAGAGAATTCGAAAAATGAAACTCCGCGTAATTCAGCATTTATAGTATGCTGATATAATTTATAATTTAAAACCCCGCCAGAATATTTTCTGGCGGGGTTGGGCAATTCATAAGCCGGATTCTGTTCCGATTTTGCCTGTCGAAGACATCGCAAAATCGAGAACCCTGAGTTTTATCGAAGGGTAGTCCTTCGACACTGCTCAGGACACTCGGTTTTGTAACTGTCTACGACAGACAAAACCAGTGATAGTAATTTATCTGGGCTCAAGCACATAAATTATGTGCTCGACCGAGCACTAAAATTTTATTTTAGTGCTCTGGCATCGATTACTCTCAAGCTCAAGCGGCACAAACCAATGCTCCGCATTGGAAATCCAAATGACAAAATCCAAATATCAAAATTACTTGACATTTGAGCTTTGAAATTTGACATTCCCAGTGCGAAGCACTGGAGTACGACCTTGCACCCGGTAAGGATTTAGCCGTTTCATCTCTGCTTTTTGATCCTTATGGCAGAGTTAGACCGTCTACGTTAGGATTGGGTCTTCCCTCGGCTTTCGCCTCGGGGCGTTTCTGTTCGCACCTCGATTCTTTCGAACGACGGCTGTTAGCCGTTACTGTTACCAAAATCGTTCGAGCAAAGCGAGATTACAATTTTGAGTATCTCTTCGAGCCTGAGATCTCTCAGAGCCGAAGGCCTGAGCGGAGTCGAAGGATTGCCCCTCGACAAGCTCGGGGCGCTCAATTTTGTATTCTCTCCGCCAGTTGGCGGATCGAACAAAATTGGCGGGTGTCCGGACTTTCCTCTCTATCAAATTCTAGAAAATATAAAGAACTGTCGTAAAAGATATTTATTAGAATCGATAGAGCTACTATCTGAATTGCCGAAGTTGTTTATACCACAAAATGTAGATTATTTCAATAGAAAGACCCCGCACTAACTTTGCAGGTATTTCAACGGCAAAGCGCTTCGCCAATTAAGGGACGCGCCTATTCGGCACACGCACTTTGCCTTAAATTTAGATATTTTCCTTATTAAAATAGTTTAATTTTTATAAACGGCAAAGTTAGTGCGGGGTTCTATTGTTTGTAGTTTCTGCTTCGCAGAAAACAAACAATGAAAAAGGCGGCGATCCTCATTGAGGCGCCGCCTGATTTTGGGACCGAAGTCCCTTTGGCGTGACTAATCACGCGGAAAGAACTGTTCAATCAATACCTCCTATTGATTGTTGTGACCCTGTTGGAACCCACGGGTCAAACGAGCGTATATCGTGGACCACACGATGATGGCAAAAACCACGATGGTTAAGACTACGAAGAGTCCCATACCGCTCGTCAAAACTACAAAGAGCTTCGGCCCGATGAATGCCAAGATGGCATTCTTTAAGGCAATGCCGAGGGCAAAACCGACGATGACGCCGGAGATAACCTGGGCGATGCGGGAATGGAAGAACTTTTCCATATGAGTGTTGGCAGCCTTTCCTTAGTCTCCTTTACGGAGTTTAGGATAGGCCGACATGATTAACTGACAACTAGGGTAATCGACCTTTCCTAAACTCCATTCTTAGAACCCTAAAAGAACAGAGTATTCTCTTTATACCATAAAAGGAGGTGTTTGTCAACTTGTTTGGCTTAAAACAGCGTGTCCAAAGTTTGATTTACCAATTTATCCGCTCCCCTGTTATTTTCTCGTGGAACATGGATAATAGTTACTTTTTTGAAGTCTTGCATAAGATTCCAGACTTCTATGAATAGAAGTCCAAGATTCTTGTCCTTAATTTTATAGGAGCCATTTAATTGTTTGGTTAAAAGCTCGCTGTCGGTGCGGACCTCAAGCTCTTTCAGTTTAGTGTTCTTTTTGCCTATTAACTGCTTAGCTTTTTTAAGAGCGAAAATGACGGCTTTGTACTCGGCGATGTTGTTGGTAGTATTATTTATCATCTCCGCGTACTCTTTCGTGCCGTTTCCCATGACGATAACAACGCCTATGGCTGCCGGTCCAGGATTACCTCTCGCCCCGCCGTCAGTATTTATAATTATTTTCTTTAATTCCCCCATTTTTAAACTTAGTATACCAGGTAGTAGAAACTCGATTATTTATTATTGATAACATTCATAACTTTTTGGTAGATTTGCCGTTTTTTCTTGAATATCCTTGCCTCTCGTAAAAACCCTTTTGTTTGCCTTCGGCAAACCAATCGAGTTTTCACTACCTGGTATACTATAGTGCTGATCAGTATTATAGTATACCCCGTTACTCTCAAGAAACAAGGTTTTTTGAATACCAAAGATTTGGATATATCAAAATTATCACCTTGAGATAATTTTCATTATCTTACGCAAGAGAGTAACGGGGTATACTTTTATTTTTATAAATCAGCTTCGGCTAGGCGGGTTTGTTCTCTGCCTGTCTCGCCTCGCCGAGGTGGAATTGTTTTTCTGTATTTTGAGCGCAACCAAAGCAGGGAGTTTTTTGCCTGCAAGGAAATAAAGCATTGCTCCCCCGCCAGTTAATAAACAGATATTTTTATTTACTTTGTGATTTTTATAAACAAGCTTAAGAGAGGCCAAGGTTTCTCCACCGCCCACTACACTTGTCGCCTGCCTGTTATGCATAACAGCCTGCCAAATGGACTTAGTGCCTTTAGCGAATTTTGGATTTTCAAACAATCCCATCGGACCGCTCCAAACTATAGTGTTGGCTTTCTGTATTATAGCTGAATAATTTTTAGCGGTTTTGGGACCGATATCCAGTATTGCATTGTTTGACCAAACAGAATCTTCAGGAACTATGATTTTTTTATTGCGAGAGAGTTTTCTAACCTCTCCTATCATCTCCTTTTCAAAAATAGATTGTCCTATATCTGCGCCTCTCGCTTTTAAAAACGTGTTAGCCGGACCGCCGCCCAGAAGGATAAAATCAATTTTAGATATTAGATTTTTGATAACCCCCGCTTTATCGGATATTTTGACTCCGCCTATAATTAGAACAAAAGGCTTTCTAGAGCGGGAAATTTTCTTTAAAGCTTTAATTTCTCTTATTAGGTTATCTCCAGGCTGACTGGGCAAGAATTTGGCAATTTCAACCGTAGAGGCGTCGGCTCTATGACTCGTGGCGAAATCATCATTAATATACTTATCGCCCAAACCAGCCAGAAGTTTTGAAAATTCAACGCTGTTCTTGGTTTCGCCATTTACGAATCTCAAATTATCCAGCAGAAAAATAGAACCGGCTCCGGATTTCTTAATGTTGCTGCTCGCTTTATTAATCTGACTTATTGGAATAAAGACAATTTTGTTTCCTAAAGCTTTTTCTAACGGGCGCCGAAATTTCTTCAAACTCAATTTAGAATCGAAGCCGTTTGGTCTGCCATAGTGGCTAAGAATAACCACTTTATCATTTTTAGAAAGCTTTTTTATCGTTTCCACCGCCCTTGAAAAACGCAGAGATTTTTCCGGCCGGTTCCCTTCAATATCAAGATTAATACGCAGGAGTATGGTCATCGGACTAAATTATAACATAAAAATCTAAACCCCCTCCGAAGAGGGGGTTTAGCCAACAAATAAAGAGGGCAATCCTTGGCCGATAAATCGTCAAGGACTACTCTTCACTCACTCTAAAAAGGATTATAGCTCAAAAACCGGCAAAAGTCAATAAGCTTTAAACTCTTATTTCTTAAAAACGAAGAATTTATAACCTATGAAATTCCAGATGAGGGAAACCCCCGTAGCCGCCATCTTAGCAAGGTTTTCTAAAAGCGCGGGCCCTATTCTCCCTAAAGGCAGCGCCATGAATGTTGTGACGCCGTATACAATAGCGTTGTTTATTCCTAATCCTATAAAACTGATTATTAAGAACTTAGATATTTCGGTTGTTCGCGCGCCATCCTTAGCGGCAAAAGTCCAGTATTTATTCAAAAAATAGCTGTTAGTTACTGCAGCAAGAAAAGCAACGCTATTTAAAGCGATAAGCGCCGCGCCGGAATATACGCCAGTTAGAAAACTTAGTAAATTAAGTACTCCGAAGTCTATCGCGGTATTCAGCAGTCCGACAATAACAAACTTAGAAAACTGCGCGACAAGAGGAGAGGTCATAATAAAAATGGAAAGCTAAGCGAAATTATCATTATCAACGCAAAAATTATTATAAATATCTTTAATACGGTCTTATTCAATTTCATAGGTTACGCTTACTTGGATTGTTATCTCTTCCGTTCCCGGCTCTATTGGAGGCACAGGCAACATTGTATCCCCACCGCCTTTACTCGCTAACTCAAGAGACCTATAGGAAATTGGTCCGCTCTGGTATTCTGAAAAATTAACCACGCGCTTTATTCTTATTCCGTTTAAGGAAGCCATTTGCCGAGCTTTCTCACTGGCTTTATTGAAAGCCTCAACTCTTGCTTCGGCTAGATATTTATCGGGCTCCTCAACTTCGAAACTCACAGAGCCTATATCGTTTACGCCCAAATCGGATAGCCCGCCCAGAATTTCTGCCACTTTGCCGAGATCACGAACTTTTACTGAAGCAGTTTGAGTGAGAGTGTAGCCAGTGATAAAAGATTGTCTTTTTGCTTCATCATATTCGTAACGCGGTGAAAGATTATAATTTGTAGTTTTGATATCTTTAGCGTCCACACCCTTGCCTTTAATAAAGTTAATAGCCGCAGTCATTTTCTTAGAGTTGTCGGATTGTAATACCGTTGGATCTGGGCCTTCCGAAACCACAGAAAAAGAGAGTTTAGCGATATCGGGCGTTACGGTGGCTTTGCCATCTCCGCTTACTACGATGGTTCTAGAAGGATAAAGCGAATCGCTCCATTTTAAAGCTAAGTTACCGCCAAGAACAACCACCACAATAACAACGACGAGAAGCGCGTCCTTTAATATCTGGTTTAAATTTACTGGTTTCATAGTAGTTAGATTATAACATTAATTACCTTACGGAATTCAAGCGGAAGAAGACTTGCCCCGCCAACGAGAGCGCCATTTATTTCCTTTCTTTCCAAGAAACTTCTAGCATTTTTTGCTGTTACAGAGCCACCGTACAACACTTTAGGATTTAGAATATGGAATTTAGAATATAGGATTCCTTTTATAAATTTAATCATTTCTACGGCGTCTTCCGGCGTGTCAGGTTTACTTCCCTTCTCCGTGCTTATGGCCCAAATAGGTTCATAGGCAACAATGAGATTAGTTTGTAGTTTATAGCTGTTAGTTTTTAGAGATTTTAAATCGGCGACTAATTGTTTTTTTACAAACTTTTTAGCTTCTTTAATTCCCTTTTTACGGGTTGCGACAGATTCGCCAACGCAAAGCACTGCTTTTAATCCTGACTTTAGCGCCGCTCCAAGTTTAAGATTTATCATCTCATCGGTTTCCTTAAGGTTTTTTCTTCTTTCGGAGTGGCCGATAATTACATATTTTACTTTTAGGATTTTCAAATCTTCGGCTGATACTTCGCCGGTGTAAGGACCGTCTGCCCAAAAAAGGTCCTGGGCACCCAAAGCCGATTTTTTAAGCTGCTTGTAGACTGCCGGTAAAAAAGGAAAAGGCGGAGCTATTACCACGTTCTTCTCATCGATAGCTTTGGCGAGCTTTACCGCCGAGGCTAAGTCATTAGGATTTGATTTCCAATTGGCAACAATCAGTTTTTTCTGATTCATATCTTATTTATAATTGATATTGAATCGCTAAAATTCCCATACTGGCCAAAGTAACAATAAAGCCTGCAATGATAATCCCGGTAATTATTAAAGGCAAAGCTTCCTTGAAAGGAATACCAAATACAAATGCTGCCACCGCTCCGCTCCAGCCACCGGTCATTGGCAAGGGAATAGCCACGAAAGCGATTAAAGCTAGACTTCCCCAAATTTCAAAATGATGATTATGCCTTCTCCTTGTTTTCTCAAATAGCCAAGCAAAAAAACGATTCAGAAAATAGAAATGGTGACTTAGATAGTTGGATAAAGGTTCCAATAACCATAGCAGTAAGCTAACGGAGATAATATTGCCTGCGGTAGCATAAATAAAAGCAGTTATGGGTGATAAGTTATAAACACCGATAGCTAGAGGGATAGCTCCGCGTAATTCACTAACCGGCAAAGTACTAACCAAAAAAGTGATTAATTCCGGAGTAAGGTTCATGTTATCTCTTTCTTATATGTTTTGCCGCTTCATCCGGGTCAACGACATTAATCTCTATGCCGGTTCCCAATTCAAACCCGGCAGGAATATTGATTTTCGGTATTATTTCAATGTGCCAGTGATAATGGCTAAAACGATTTTTGTTATTCAGCGGCGCGGTATGAATAAAAAAATTATAATCAGGGTCCTTCAAAGATTTTTCCATCAGCTTAAGAGCTTTTTGCAGCGCTTCAACAACGCAGTCCATTATGTTCTCGGGCGTATCCTCGAAAAATGGCAAGTGTTGTTTGGGGAAAATTCTAATTTCAAATTCCGATTTAGAAACAAACGGAGCAAAAACTACGGCACAATTATTTTCGTAAATAATTCTTTTTCTCTCTTTTTTTTCCCAAGCTAATTGAACGCAGTGGACGCATCGTCTGTTTTTTTGGAAGTAACGTTTTGAACCGGCTAAAGAGTGTTCTACATCAGGAGGAATTACCGGTAAGGCTATCATCTGATAGTGAGGATGATAAACCGAGGCTCCGGCCTTCGGTCCCCAATTATGAAAAATAGAAATATAAGCTACATCCGGATCGTCGAGAAAAATTGCGTATCTGTCCCTGAAAGCTCTAAAAACAAGATTCGCATCATTTTTGCTTAATCTCGGGAAGTTGGCGTTATGGTCTTTAGTTATAAGTAAATCGTGATAGCCCGCGCCAAATACGGTTTTATATGGGCCAATCTCCTTCTCCTTTGCCGCAAATCCATCATGAAACACGGCAGGATATTTATTTGGAATCAACTGTACCCGCCAATCTTTGTGATAGCTGACTCGTGGAACCGTAGAGTCGGAAGTATATACCGCAATCATCTCTCCACCGCCGGCAGCTTCCAGATTCTCAAAGGGACACCCTTCCTTAGGCGCTCTGAGCCTTTCCCTTTTTTCTAAAAATTCCTCCGGTTTTCTGGCTCTGCCTGGCGCGATTAAAATCCAATCGCCCGAAACCAAATCTTGTCTTAATTCGCTGTATTTCATCTTAATCTGTTTTTATAATACCATTGAAAAATGTCTTCTGCCACGGGAACCGCGTTTAAACTGCCCTCTTTGGCGTCTTCTATCAAAACGAGAATAGCTACTTGTGGGTCTTTAGCGGGGCCGTAACCCACAAACAAAGCATTTGTTTTTGTATTATTGGCGGTTTGGGCGCTGCCGGTTTTCGCAGCGACCTTTAATGGCAAATCCGACAAAAGATAAGCAGTTCCGTATGATTTAGCAACGGCATCCTCCATGCCTTTTCTCACTTCTTCAAAATCCCGTCCCAAGTAAGAAATATCAAGGAGTAATTTCTCTTCTCCAACTTTGAGATGCGGCGCATACACTTTACCGCCATTTGAGATGGCAATTATGGCATCAAGGAGTTGGATAGGAGTAAGAAGTAGGTCTCCTTGCCCTATAGCAACGTTATAAGTGTCTCCTATTCTCCAAGGGGAACCTGTTCTTTTCTCTTTTTCTTCTGGGTCGGGCAAGAAACCACTCGCTTCTCCCGGCAAATCAATCCCCGCCGATACGCCAAAACCGAATTTTTCCCAATATGATTTTAATCTCTCTATGCCTAAACCCCGCAGATTTTCAAATCCCCCAACCGTTTCATAAAAGTAGACATTTGAAGACCTCGCCAAAGCAGAATGTACATCAACCCAGCCGTGCGGTTTCCAATCCAAAAAACGGCTCGGCTTATCAGGAAAATAAGGATTGGGTAAGTCTATATATCCGGCAGAAAATATTTGGAAAGTAGGAGAAACGACACCTTCTTCCAAAACGGCAGTCGCGTGGATAGGTTTAATTGTGGAACCGGGATTATAAAGGCCTGAAACAGCTCTATTGAAAAAAGGTAAGTTGGAACCAGAAAGAGAATTAGCTACATTATTAGGATCAAAACTAGGCAGGCTGACTAGAGCCAATACTTCGCCATTTTTAGGATTTATAGCCAAGCCTACACCGGATGATCTGCCCAAGGATTCTAATCCTTGTAGCAAACGATTATAGAAATACTCTTGGAATTCATAATCAATGGTAGTTTTTAATTCTTCGCCTTGTTTTGGCTCGCTTAAAACCTCAACCCCTTCAATATTGCCTAAGGCATCTTTATAAACGACTTTTTTACCATCCTCACCTCTTAGTATATTGTCATAATAAGCCTCGAGCCCGGCTCTTCCGCCTAAAGTATTATCATTTTCACTGAAACCAACGAAACCAATAAGATGGCCCAGTGACGAACTAATGTATTTCCTTTTATAAGCATCTTCAATGTAAAGAGATTCAAGCCCCAGACTTTTCACGTCAATTGCCTGCTTAACTTCTATATCTCTTTTCAAGGTTACATCGGGATTGCGTTCTAGATCGGCTGAAGCAATTGCAGAAAGAATTTCCTCCCTCGTCAATCCTAATACTTCGTAGGCCGTCTTAAGAACTTTATCCTTTTCTTTATTCTTTATCATTACCGGTACTTGGAGCCGGACATTGAAAATAGGTTCGTTGCTAACCAATTCTTTGCCATACTTATCGGTAATGAGTCCGCGCGGCGCAATGGTTCTAAATTCCTGGTTCATATTATCCGCAGCCAGACTGGAATAATAATCATGTTCTATTCCGCCCAAGAATACGGTTTTCAAGGATAACCCTGCAACTATTATGAAAGTCGCCGCAAGCACGTTCCTAAACACGCGGCTTTTTAGGGGTAATTCTTTTAAACCGAACTCCTGTGAGACGCTGTCAGAAATAGCCTCATCAAAATCTACTGCCTTTTTTCTAATACGCCATGCCATAATTGGTAAATCCCATAAAAAGAAAGAAAAATCAAGATATTGTAAGCCATCTCTTTAAATAACGGCCAAACTTCGAAGTGGAATATATTCATAAATAAAGTCGCAGCTAAAACGGCGAGAATAGAATTTATGAATCTAGAAGATGGAAGTTTATCGATTATAAGAATGCCCATCAAGGAACTTAAAATAAATAAGATGTTCTCTAATTCTATTCCTTGATTGAACTTGAGAACAAGAGCGGCAATAAAAATTAAAATCGCTCTTTTTAACCAATCGGTATAAATGAGGGCAAAAATTAAAATTGCCACAAAAGTAAAATTTGGTTTCACTCCGGCAATAAAGGCGTAATTCGTGAGTTGTAGAAGCGCCGCCAAGGCAACTAAGCCCAAGCTAGCGATAAACCGAAACATTTCTTAATTCGTTAAGTTGTATTTTTAAAATTACTTCCGCTCCCTTCAAGGGAGCGCCAGGCGTATCTTTTATAGACTTTATTTGACCTACCTCCAATCCATAAGGCAGATCCGGACTCGCGGTCACCACCAGGTCTCCTTCTTTAATCTCCGCCTCATTCTTTATAAAATCTATTTGAGGGTTAATCCCTCCTTTTAAAAGACCATCAACTTCTTTCTCCCCAATACGCACGGCGATTTCCCATCCGGGATCATAAATCGTCTTAACAATACTCAAGGAATCCATCACATCTGTTATTTTGCCTATAAACACCTTATTGTCCAACGTTACGGCATCGCCCTCTCTAAAGCCCTTATCTTTGCCTCCAGCTATGCTTATGTCTTTGCGGCTGTTAAACGGATAACTGGAATAAACTTTAACTTCCTCAAAGGAGCTGATAGACGCTTGAAAAATCTCTGCGCGCAGGATTTCGTTCTCTTTTTCCAATTCATAAATTTTTTGTCTCAATTCACCGTACGGTATAAGTTTACTCAATATATCTCCCGTAAGAGCGCTGCTACGAAATTTTAAATCGGCAAAATCATCATATAAAATAAAAGAAAAAATAATTGCTACAACAATTAAACTATATAAAACTCGCATCATATATTAACCGACTTGGGTTTCTGTTGGTTAGAGAGAATAGGTTCGTATTTCGGTAAATTTTCAACTATAATGCCCAGTCCGCGCACCACGCAAGTCAAGGGATCATCAACTACATCTGTTTTTACGGTAATTTCCTTTTCAATATATTTATCCAGACCCTTTAGCATGCTGCCTCCCCCGGAAAGATGTATCCCTCTTTGAAGTATGTCACCGACAAGTTCAGGCGGCGATTCTTCAATAACAGTCTTTATTTCGTCAACTAAAGATTTTAATGACCGATGAATGGCCGTTCTTACTTGGGCGCCCTTAATAATTATTTCCTTAGGAAGACCGGTAGTAATATCGCGTCCTCTTGCCGGCATCTCCATCTTTTCGTCCATGCTTATTGCCGAACCTATATGAATTTTCAGATCTTCCGCAGTCGGCTCGCCTATTAAAAGCTTAAACTCCTCTCTTACGAATCTAATAATATCCTCGTTGAATCGTTGTCCGGCAACCTTAAGGCTCTTTGAAATGACAGTCCCTCCTACGGAAATAATGGCGATTTCTGCGGTACCGCCGCCTATGTCTATAACCATATTAGCGGCAGGCTCTTCAACAGGCAGCCGTGCGCCAATAGCGGCAGCAATCGGCTCTTCTATTAAAAGCACTTTGGAGACTCCCGCAGATATGACGGCATCTTCCACCGATTTGCGCTCTACCTCGGTTAAGTTAGTAGGTACGCTTATGGCCGCAAGATGATAGCGCGAGATAAAACCTCCTTTATTGGCCTTCCCCAGAAAGTATTTCAATATTTCTTGAGTAATCTCAAAATCCGAAATAACGCCGGCCATAAGCGGTTTAATGAGGCTGATATGCGCCGGAGTCCGGTCGAGCATTTTCTTGGCCTCGTGCCCGATAGCTAAGATTTGGTTGGTCCTCATATTAACGGCAACGAGCGTCGGCTCATTTAAAACGATACCCTGGCCTTGTAGATATATAAGAGAATTAGCCGTACCTAAATCTATGCCTAAATTTTTATAAAATTTGTCGAAAAGCCCCATAACTCATTAATTTAATTTTATTCTCGCTCCGTTTTTTGACTTCAATTTTTGTACCAGTTTTCTTACTAACCACGAGTCTATAAGGGATGCCTATTAAGTCTGCGTCCGCAAACTTCTCCCCAGCGGAAACGTCGCGTTCATCATATAAAACTTCAATCCCTTCATCAAGAAAGAGCTTATAGATTTTTTGGGCGGTTTTCTTCACCTTGGAATCCTTGCCTTCCAGCTCTATTAAGTGGACCTTAAGAGGAGCTACCGATTCCGGCCAAATAATGCCTTGGCTGTCATGAAATTTCTCCACTATAACTCCCATAAGCCTGGAGATGCCGATGCCGTAGCATCCCATTATCGGGTACTCACGCGAACCCTCGCGTCCTTGATAAGTAAGGTTGAAATCCTTGCCGTATTTCTCTCCCAAGTCAAAGACATTGCCGACTTCAGAAGCTTTTGCCTTAGTTAATTTACCTTTGCCGCATTTAGGGCATTTTACTCCTTCTCCAATTTTCGCAATTTCCACGTTCACGCAAAAATCGCAAGATCCGCAGTAAAGAATGTTATCTTCCCCAGCGTCGGTCAAGACCATAAACTCATACGATATCTTCTTGGTGAAATTGCCGCCAGAGGCTTCAGTTGCTTTAGCGGTAAGCCCCATTCTCTTATAAATACGAAGGTATGTTTTTTTTGAGGTCAAATAGAATTTTTCAAAATCTTCTTGCGTTTCGTGGAAACTGTACATATCTTTCATAAGGAATTCGCGCCCGCGCAGAAGTCCGGACTTAGCTCGAAGTTCGTCTCTAAACTTCCAATGTATCTGATATACAGATAAAGGAAGTTCCTTCCAGGTATTAATCCTTTCCATAACGAGCGGAGTAACAACTTCTTCCTCACTTTGTCCCAAAGCGTATTCTTTTTCGGTTCTGCTTTTTACCTTAAAAAGCACATCAATAGAATTCCATCCGTTCGTTATTTCCCAAATATGTTTAGGGTGAAGCGTGGGCATGAGGATTTCTTCGCTGCCCAATTTATTCATTTCTTCTCTTACAATGTTGGCAATGTTGTTTAAAACTCTTAAGCCAAGAGGCAAATAACTGTAAGCTCCGGCCATAAGTTTATCAACAAAACCGGCACGCACAAGCAACTGAGCGTTAATCGCCTCCTCATCTTTTGGCGCTTCTCTTTTGGTTTTACTGAAAAGTTTGCTTTGTATCATGTCGTACTCAAATTTATACCAGATTCATTATATCTTTTATAGTTACTATAGCCATTAGTTGGAAAAAAGTTTGCTTTGTTCCGTATCATGCTCAAATTTATACCAGATTCATTATATCTTTTATAGTTACTATAGCCATTAAAAGGATAAGTACAACAAAACCTACTGCATGAGTAATAGCTTCAAAACGATGGTTTAATCTGCCTCCGGAAAGTTTTTCATAAAAAATGAAAAACAACCTACCGCCGTCCAATGCCGGAAACGGAATAACATTCAAGGCCGCAAGGTTAAGAGAAATCAAACCTAATATTTGAAGAAGATAAACTATTCCTAATTTGCCGGCAGTATCCAAGAAATTAAAAATACCTACCGGACCGGTAACTCCTGCGGTGGTTCCCCACTCGCCGCTAAAAAGACTCGCTATGAGACCAAATAAGCTCATGAAAATAAGACCTAGTATTTTTATAGACGTCTTGCCACCTTCATACAGCGCTCCTAAAAAGTTGTGCTTCGGTATACCGCCATCAATCAAAGAAACTCCCAAAGGCCCTTCTCCGGCTGGAGGATTAACCCGAGGAACCATTTTTAGAACCAGGCTTTCGCTGCCCTTGACTACGTTCAACTCAATTTCTTTGCCGCGATTAGCTTCAACGAAAGATATAAATTCAGAGGCGTTTTTAAAATCCGTCAATTTATCACCTTCTCGTAAACCAACCGCCTCGGCTGGACCGCCGGAGGTCACTTGACCTATAAATATCGACGGCTGTACTCCAATCATAAAAACCGCAGAAATAGCCAACCATCCAATCAATAAGTTCATTACTGCGCCAGCGACAACTACCAAACTTTTTTTGAACGCCGGTAAACCTTGAAAACTGCGGTTCTTGTCCGCAACTTCCTCATTGGAATTTTCTCCGTAGATTTTTACAAATCCTCCGAAGGGAATAGCGTTAAAACTATATATGGTCTCCCCAACTTTCTTCTTGAAGATTTTTGGAGGGAACCCGAAACCGAATTCTTCTACTCGCAATTTGAATAGCTTCGCAATGATAAAATGTCCGAACTCGTGACCGATAATTAGAACGGCGAGAAAAATTATAGCGATGATTAAGGTAAACATTTTATCTATATGAAAATTTCTTTAGTTTTATTTTCGACCAACTCGTCTACTGTTTCGTTGAATTTATCCACTTTTTTCTGTAATTCGTCTTTTAATTTAAATTTATTATCTTTATCCTGTTCTTCGTTTATCTTTTTATTAACGGCGTCTCTTTCAATGCGCATTTTTATTCTGCTTTCTTCAGTGGTGGATTTCACGATTTTAATAAGTTCTTCGCGGCGTTCGTGTGTTAGCTCCGGCAGCTTTACTCTCACGCTATTTTCGTAGGCGGAAACGCTGACACCTAAATTAGCAGCTTCTATAGCCTTAGCAGTCAATGGAATGACACCCTTATCCCACAAAGTTACCACTAAATCTCTAGGTAATTCTATAGAAATGCTCCCTAATTGTTTAATCTGTAGTTCTTGTCCCATATAGTTAACCGAAATATTTTCAATGAGTTTCGCAGTGGGCCGATTAGTACGCAAAACCGTGAGCTCTTCTTTAAGAGAGTTGACGAGAAAATCCAGCTTTGTTTGAAAATATGCTAAATATTCCATAAAATTCCAGCTTCTAACTGCAGTCTTTTATTGACGTTAAATTGTGACATAAAAGTTAATCTTTTTAAAATAGCCCCAAGAGTGATGTAATTTTTTTCCGCGTCCTCCGACAAACATGCAATAAGTTCTTGAGCGAACAAATTCAATTTATCCCTATTTTCCGATTCAACTATTTTTTTCAAAGCTCCTCCCCTCCCATTGGCACTCTTCATGAATTTAGTCACCTCTTTGAAAATTCTCGACCATTCATCATTTAAAAGCATTTCTTTAGCCCTGCCTATGCGTCCGAAAGAAAGATTAGCAAGAGCCGAAGCTTCCTTTGCTTCAACTTTCATTTCTTTAATTAAGAAATCTTGCACTAGCTGTTTCGAAGCTCTCGGGAAATAAATCTTCTGGAATCTTGACTGCAACGTTCCTAACACGGCTTCCGGATTAGGCAAAATCAAAATTAGTAATCCTCTCGCAGGCGGTTCTTCGGCAATTTTCAAAATAGCATTCTGCGCCTGAGACGTTAAATTATGCGCGTTATCTATAATAACGACTCTCCGTAGCGATACTACCGGCTTGGAATAAAGAAATCGCTTAATTTCTCTTACTGCGTCAATACCTATGGAGTTTTCACTTTTAAGGGGTTTGGGAGTAACAAAAAGCGTTTCGGTAAGTATACTCGCAGGTTCTTCAAAATTGCCGTATTCCAGAAAATTCGCTAAATATTTTGCGAAAGTATATTTGCCGACTTTTGTTTCTCCGAAAAAAATATAACCGTGTGAAAGTTCATTATTTTTTGCTAAGCGTTTAAAAATTTTAATCAAATTATCATGCCCCGCAATCATAATTAGTTCTTATTTAGTAGAGTCCTTTTATATATATCAAGATGTTCAAGAATTACGCCAGTACCCTTAGCTACGCATAAAATAGGATCTTCAGCCACGTACATTTCCACTCCCAGGAGCCGCTTAAAAAATTCATCTATATTCCTTAATCCCGCGCTACCGCCGGATAAGATAACTCCTTTTTCCATAACATCAGCAACGAGCTCCGGCGGGGTTTCGTTAAAAACGGAAGAAACCGAGGCCACAATCTCCGTCAAATAAGGATTCAACGCTTCGGCAATCTCGTTGGAGTTCACAATCAGATCTTTAGGTAAACCACCGATTAAATCTCTGCCCCTAAACTGAAATTCTATTTTACTTTTCATAGGAAGAGCAGAACCGGCGCCAATTTTTATAGCTTCGGCAGTTTGCTCGCCGATAGAAATAGCATATTTTTTCTTCACATAATTCATAATGGCGGTATCAAATTTATTACCTGCTACCCTTAGACTGGACCAGCAAACTATTCCGCCCAAAGAAATAACTGCAACTTCCGAAGTGCCACCTCCAATATTTATAATCATATTGCCGGAAGAAGAATTAATAGCGATGCCGGCCCCCAGCGCCGCCAAGAGCGGTTCTCTCACTATATAAGCGTTTTTAGCTCCCGCTTCTCTTGCCGCATTAACGACCGCTCTCCTTTCGGTCGGTGTTATGCCTGCCGGAACAGATATAACCATATCCGGCTTAAGCAAGTTCCATTTGCCCACGGCTTTATGGATGAAATATCTAAGCATTGCTCTCGTAATATAATAATCGGCAATTACCCCATCCTTTAATGGGCGATAGGCCGCGATATCACCAGGAGTTCTGCCTATCATTTCTTTAGCCTCGGCGCCCACCGCCATAACTGAATTTTCGGGCAGACTCAAAGCTACAATAGTCGGCTCATTAATGATAAATCCTTTACCGGGTACAAAAACCACAGTATTCGTCGTTCCTAAATCAATGCCTATTCTCTTTACTAACATTTATTTAATCCTTTTTATGTCGGCTCCGAGCAACCGCAGGCGTTCTTCTAACATGCCATATCCGCGGTCTATTTGCTCCGCATCATGAAGAATGCTTTTCCCTTTAGCTAATAAAGCGGCTATAACCAAGGTAGCGCCCGCACGCAAATCCAAGCTTCTTATAACTGCTCCCCTCAAAGGTGTCCTGCCGCTTATAAGAGCCCTGTGCGGATCCAAAATTTTTGCCCGAGCTCCCATTTTTACCAATTCTTTGATGTATCTTAACCTGCCTTCGTAGAGAGTGTCAAAAATTAACGTTTCACCTTTGCTCTGAGTGGCCAATACGCCGAAAGGCGCTTGTAAATCAGTTGGAAAGCCGGGGTAAGGCAATGTTTGAATCTTGGTTCCTCGAAGCTTGGGGATGTCTCTGCCTACAATAATATTTCCATTTTTAATCTCTAAATTAACGCCAAATTCTTTAATCTTATAAATAGGCGCCGTTAAATATTTTAATGGAGCTCTTTCAAGAATAAGTTTCTTTCCGGTTAATGCGCCCAGAACCATAAAAGTCCCCGCCTCAATCGGATCGCTTATAATAGAATATCTCACCTCCCTTTTACCGCCTGTTATCTTCTTTGAGCCTCTTATTTTCAGCCAATGCGTTCCTAATCCGTCTATTTGGACGCCGAGTACTTTTAAAAAATTACCCAGATCTTGAACGTGCGGTTCGGCTGCCGCCAACTCTACTTCTAAGGACGGCATAACGGCGCCCAACATTAACAAATTTTCCGTAGCGGTAACGCTGAATTCCTTAAGAATTACGTTCTCGGCCCGTTTGTTCGTTTCTCTCCGCATGTGATAAATACCCCGCGTTTCATCATAAGTAATCTTAACACCCAAACTTTTAAAAGCTTCTAAGTGCGCGTCTAGGGGCCTCACTCCTATATGACAACCGCCCGGCGTACCGATAGCGAAACTGCCGAACCTAGCAAGTATTGGGCCCACAAGAAGTATGGACGATCTTATTCTCCTCACTAAATGAACGTCTATTTTAGACGGATCGATATCTCTATTTACGATACGCAGAGTCGTGCTATCTAACCAAGATATTTCCGAGCCCATACTCTCTAATATGGAAAGAAGCGTGGTAACATCCCCTATCCTAGGGACGTTGCCGATAATGCAAGGTCTTTTGGTTAGAATAGTGGCAGAAATTATAGGTGTGGCCGCATTTTTTGAGCCCAAAACCGATATAGCGCCCTCAAGAACTCTCCCACCATTGATTATGAATTTCACACCCCTTATTATAGATAATAATGTCTGTTCGCACCAGAAGAATCTTGTTCTACTTATTATTTTTTCTGTTTCTCATTATAGGCAGTACGCTCATCGCCTATTCTTTGGGCATTAAGTTTGATTTAAAAACGCTTTCCCTCGAAAAAACAGGAGGCATATATTTGAAGAGCGAACCGCCGGATACGTACATTTTCTTAAACGGAAAACAGGTAGAAAACCAATCCGGCTTTCTGCAATCAGGCACATTAATCGATAATCTGGAAAAAGGAGAATACCGGATTTTACTTCAAGCAGACGGCCGTTTCGACTGGGAAAAAAACGTAGCGATTAAACCCTCATTAGTTGAAGTATTTGATAGTGTGATACTTGTACCGAAAAAAGATCCCGAACCGGCAGGCGGCCCCGCAACTAAGTTTTATATAATAAATCAAATTCTGGCGCTGGAAAAAGACGGGGAAATTTTCGCAAATGATGCCAAACTAATAGGCACCAAGATTGAGGATCTGGCTCAAAACGGATCAATCGTAACTTACAACGACAGAAATAAAAACTATTATCTCGCAAATATATTTGAGTTTAATTCTTCGTTGAATATAAACACTTTATTTAATAATCTTAAAGAATCACGCTTGGGATTGCCGGGCGCCGTACCCGTAATTAAAGTTTTATTTCACCCCTTTAATTATAAGAAAATCATCGTTCAGAGCCGCGGAGCTTTGTACAATCTCGACACATCACGACTGGATATTGAGCAAATTGCGGAGAATGTTAAAGATTTCCGTGTAAACGGAGAGGAAGTTGTTTTCTACGACGAAGAAGCCATCTACAGATATAATTTAATATTCAGAAATAAATCGAAATTGGCGGACTTAAAGCAAGACGAGGGGAAATCTCGCATTGGCTTTGAGATTGATTCTGCAGGGAGAGTGATCACTTTATTTAATAATGGAGAGTTGGTGATACTAATAAATAACGATGATAGATTAGTGATAGCTAATAAAGTCAGGTTGTTTTCTGATTCTAGCGATGGAAGATTTATAGCCTTTGTTGATTATGACGGCCCCCTCTATGCCTATAGAATAGACAAGGGAAAGTATATCAAATTAATTACGGATATAAATGAAGAAATTTTGGAAATAAAATGGTATAAGGATAATAAACATCTTTTTGTCCGGACGGCGAACGGCTTATACTTCACCGAGGTTGACGATAACCTACCGCTAAATACCGTGAAACTCGCTTCCGACGTAACTCAATTTGACTACGAAAGCGACGCAGGCACTCTTTATTTCGGCACGCCGGCGGGTATTTTTAAACTGGAAATTTAAGTTACTCTGTTAGGACCTCTCTTCCTTTAGAGGTAATTAAAATACTATGTTCGAAGTGAGCGGAAATGCTTTTATCAGAAGTAATAAAACTATCGTCTTTAATCTGCACAGCCTTAGTGGTGGTTAGGCTCGTCATAGGTTCAATAGCAAGAACCATACCTTCGCACAAAACCATTCCGGTTCCGGGTCTGCCGTAGTTATAGATGATAGGGTCTTCATGCAGTTCTCGGCCTACGCCATGACCGGTCAGTCCCTCAATTACCTTTATGTTTCCTTGAGTTGCGGTTCGCTCCACCGCGAAACCTATATCTCCTAAAGTAGCCCCGGGCTTTATAACCTTAATCGCTTCGTTTAAGGCATTTTTGGTAACTTTAATAAGATGGAGCAACTCCTTTGGTACTTTTCCAATTGGCACCGTTATTGCCGCGTCGGTTATGCCTCCTTGCCAATTGACACCCATATCTAATTTAAGAATATCTCCAGATTGTAAACAATAAGGAGACGGCTTCCCATGCACAATAATTTCGTTAATAGAAGCACATAGAGCGTAAGGAAATTTACTTTTTGCGCCATCCGGCATATAACCTAAAAAAGCAGGAGACCCGCCATATTCAACAATCAGATCATGGGCAAGCTTATTAAGTTCTAGGAGATTAACGCCCGGACGGGCAGCTTCTTTTAACCGCCTTAAGACAAAGGCCAAAATTTTACCGGACCTTCTGATTTTCTCTATTTCCTCCCTGGTTTTAATTAGAGAAGACATGCCAGGTAGTAGAAACTCGACTTGTTAAATTCTTTTTGTTTCTGACTTTTGAAGTTGATAGGATTTTCATAAATTATTTACTTATCTTGAGCCTTAAGTGAAACTTATCTAAAATTTAACAAAAAGTAGTCGAGTTTTCACTACCTGGCATGCGCACTCTTTAATTATAGATATGTTTTTGGATATTTTTAAACACCTCAAAGGGCATTGCCTTTCCTTGAATTTCGAACAAGCGGTAACCGCGCTTTTTGAGTTCCGCAAAAATAGGCTTAGTCCTGGTGTCATATTCCTCTATTCTTTTCTTAATAATCAGAGGTTTATCGAGTGATCTTCTGAAAAGTTTGCCGCCGCAGAAAGGACATTTGCTTTTCACATTAAAATGTTCGGTTTCTTTAAGATATAAAACTGGAGAGCCGCACACTGTGCACAAAAGCCTGTGACTATTTCTTTTGATAGATGTCTTGGACGATACTTTTATAACAAAGAATAAAATATTTCTTCGTCCGTACAACTTCTCAAGTAAGGGCATTAGATTCTTTGTTTCGTAGAGCGTACGCGGGGAACCGCTAAAGACTATACCTAATCCCGCTTTGACTATTTTTTCAGCTCTGTTTTTGACAACACTCAAAACCCATGAAGGCGTCATAAGCTTGCCGGTTTCAAATAAATTACGCTCACGCTTTATGATCGCGTTTTTCTTATGAGTCGGGCTGTAAATTAATGATTCAAGATATTTACCCGTATCAAAGTGGACAAAACCAAAATGATTTGCCGTGAGGTCTGCCTGAGTGCCCTTTCCCGCGCCAGGAGGCCCATAAATCACAATTGCTTTTGACTTACCTAAAACCTTCATATTCTCTTAAAGTTTGTTTGAGTGCTCTTTTCTATGCCAGGAGGCCCATAAATCACAATTGCTTTTGACTTACCTAAAACCTTCATATTCTCTCACGGTAAGTTGAGAATCGATCTGTTTAGCCGTTTCAATAGCCACAGCGACTACGATTAAAAGCGCAGTGCCGCCAATGGTTAATGCCTGTGTTTTTGTAAATATCTGCGTGATAACTGGTAGAACCGCAATTAAACCCAAAAACGTTGCTCCAAAAAGAGTCACTCTAGAAATTATTTTTTGAAGGAATCCTGCTGTCGATTCACCCGGTCTAATACCTGGAACAAAACCGCCAGCTCGCTGCAGATTTTTTGATATTTCTTTCGGATCAAAAGTAACTGCGGTATAAAAATAAGTAAAGATAAATACCAGTAAGAAATAAAGTGTTCCGTAAATGACTTGATTGTTCAAAATCTTTTGCGACCATTCATTGATTATGGCGCCGAAGCCCGGTGAGAAACCGGTTATAATCTGACCGAAAAATTGAGGAAAAAGCAAGATAGATATGGCAAAAATAATAGGGATAACTCCGGCTTGATTCACTCTCAATGGTAAGTAACTAGAAACTCCCCCGTATACTTTATTGCCGCGAATTCTTTTAGCATAAGAAACGGGGACTTTTCTTTCTCCTTCGTTAACCATTACTACTCCCGCTATAACAATAACCGCCAGGATGGCAAAAGCAAGGTAAGTGGTCACCGGAGTGGCGCCGGTAGTGTAATTCAAATATGAGTTGCGAATAGCGAGAGGCAGCCCGCTCACTATGCCTGCAAAAATGAGCAAAGAGATTCCATTACCTAGTTTCTGTTCGGTAATTATTTCACCCAACCATACCAAAATCATGCTACCGGCAGTGACAACGGCAACATTTACTAATGTCTGCGCGAGGCCCAAATGTCCAATAACCCCTTGGGACATCAAAAGTTTCAAGAACCCATAAGTTTGCAAGACGGCCAAAGGGACCGTCAGATATTTGGAATAACGGTTAAACTTTGCTCGGCCCGCCGCTCCTTCTTCGTAGTAAAGCTGTTTTAATTTCGGAAAAATCATAGTCAAGAGTTGCATAATAATCGTGGCAGTAATATAAGGCCCTAAGCCCAGCATGACTATTGAAAGATTATCCAACGCGCCGCCGGAGAAAATATTAAGGAAACCTAGTAATTGGTTGTCGGAGAGAAATTTTTTTAGAGCATCGGTATTTACACCGGGAGTAGGAATGGCCGCCAATACTCTGAAACAGACAAAGATAAAACCAATAATGAATATCTTATTGCGAAGCTCTTTTATTTTGAAAAGCGTAACAACTTTATTAAGCATTGCTCTTTCTAGTTTTGGGTTTATTGCTAAAACCACGCAACTTCGGCAGTCGCTGAATAAGATCACGTTCGGCCGGTCTGATGCGATGCCCGGCTCTAGCTTTTTGACCTTTCGTCCCGCGGCCAGAATAAGTGCCGCGTTTACCGCCGCGTCCAATGCGCTTTTTGCCTTTATTTATATGAATGGGCGCAAGTTCGTGCAGTTGCATATTTATGATTTAACTCTGATTTTTTTCAAAGCTTCGACGGTTGCGATAGCGTAATTAAGCTTGCTAGTTGTGGATCCAAGGCACTTCGCGGTAATATCCTGAATGCCAGCCAACTTCAAGACAACTCTCGGAGCTCCTCCAACTACAAGACCGTGTCCGGGAACTGCCGGCTTGATTAGAATCTTAGCAGCTCCGAATTTAGCCTCTACTTGGTGAGGAATGCTTTTATTTTTCATTTTGATTTCTATCATATTTTTTTCTGCAACCGCTTTAGCCTTGGTTATAGCCCTTTCCACATCCAACCCTTTAGCAACACCCACGCCTACTTTACCTTTAAGATCTCCAACTACAACCGTGGCTCTAAATCTCATTCTTTTCCCACCAGCTACCACCCTGGTTACTCTTCTCAAATCCAGGACAGTTTCTTCTAAATTACCCCTTTTAAACCTTCTTTCCATCATCATATATATGACCTTTTATATCTTTATGCCGTTTTCTCTTAAAGCTTCCGCCAAGGCTTTAACTTTACCATGATAAGCATACTTTCCTCTATCTAACACCACGGTTTTGATGCCCGCTTCCTTAGCTTTTTCCGCCAATAGTTTTCCTAACATAGTACCGACATTATTTGCCTGTGTCCCTTTTTTTCCTCTCGTCGAAGCAGAAATAAGAGTTTCCCCGCGAGCATCATCTATAAGCTGAACATATAGACAGCGATTACTGCGAAAAACAGAGAGGCGAGGCCTTTCTTTCGTGCCAACAATTTTCGCTCTCACTCTTTTGGCTCTCCTAATCCTAATTTTATTTAAAACTTTTTTTATCATTAGTTTAATTATGCGGAACTGACGGCTTTTTTCCCGGCTTTTCTTCTAATCACTTCACCTTTATACATTATGCCCTTGCCTTTATAAGGTTCCGGTTTTTTGATTCGTCTTATTTGGGCTGCCGTTTCACCGACAAGCTGTCTATCTGAACCAGAAATTTTTATGGCATTCTTGTCTACTGCAACTTTGATGCCGACGGGTATAGTAAAATCAACCTGATGCGAAAATCCTACATTAAGAAGCAGATTATTTCCCTGAACTTCCGCGCGGTAACCTACGCCCTCAATTACAAGTTCTTTGATAAAATCTTCACTTACGCCTTTTACGGCATTAGCCGTAAGAGCGCGCATTGTCCCCCAATTACTTAAGATTTGTTTTGTTCTGCCTTCCGGCACAAAAACCAACTCACCATCTTCTATTCGAGTTTTGATACCCTGCATCAACTTCACGTTCAGGGTGTTATTCTTTCCCTTAATTTCTAGAATGTCGCCTTTTATCTCTACTACCACTCCTTCTGGGATTTTTATAGGTTGTTTGCCAATTTTAGACATGCTAATGTTATTTGCGAACAGAGTGAGCAATTATAACATTGCGCACCGAGCACTCAAATTTAACCGAACGACCTTTAATAAGAATTGGGTTCAGTTCTGAATTGGTTTGATTTTTAGTAATATATGTTCTCATAAATTTGAGTGCTCGGTAAGGTTTGATAGTGAAAAATTCTACGCCCGCGGCTTGAATTTTTCAATCAAGCCCTTACCAAATTTCAAATAATAACTCACCGCCGACCTTATTTCGCCTTGCTTCGCAACCAGCCATTATCCCTTTTGGGGTTGATAAAAAGTAATGTCCGTACCCTTGGCGAGATTTTTTAACATCTTTCCAACCGATATACATTCTCCTGGAGGATTTGCTTAAAATCTTAATATTCGATATAACCGGCTTATTATCTTTATCATATTTTAGCTTAATTTCAATAATTCTCTTAACTCCCCTGCCCTTTCTTGATGCTTCTTCTAAAAGACCGTGTTTAACCAAGGACTCTAAAATAGCTTCGTCGAGGCGCGAATACGAAACTTTAATTCTTTCTTTCTTCCTTTCTAGAGCGTTTTTAATTCTAATTAGTGTGTCTATATACATGCCAATGTTATTTGCGAACGCAGTGAGCAACTATAACATTGCGCACCGAGCACTCAAATCGAGCACGCTTTGTCATTACGACCATATTAGTGATATTTGTTCTTGAATTCATTTTAATTAAATTACTTGTCTTTTATTTGAGTGCTCGGTAAGGTTTGATAGTGAAAAATTCTACGCCCGCGGCTTGAATTTTTCAATCAAGCCCTTACCAAGATGCTTTCTTAACCCCGGGTATTCTTCCTCGACTGGCTAATTCTCTGAAACATATACGACAAAGATTAAAGTCTCTTATATAACCTCTTTTTCTGCCGCAACGAAAACAACGCTTGACTGCCCGAGTGGAATATTTAGGTGTTTTTTTTGATCTAGCTATAACTGAACTCTTGGCCATATGAATAAAATTATTTCTTTAAAGGCAAACCTAACTTACGATAGTAAGCTATGCCCTCATCCTTACTTTTAGTACCCGCGACCAAAGTGATTTCTATGCCGAAATTCACTTTTGAGGTTTCTGGATTTATCTCTGGGAAAACAGTATGTTCTTTTATACCTATTGTCAAATTGCCGCGCGAATCAAAATTATTAAGGTCTATGCCTCGGAAATCCCTCACGCGCGGCAGAACAAAATTAATCAATCTAGAAAGAAAATCATTCATCCGAGCTCCACGTAAAGTAGCCAAGAGACCAACCGTATCTCCTTGTCTTAGTTTGAAGCTCGCAATAGACTTCTTAGCTTTCCTGTAGCCAGGCCTTTGGCCGACAATTGCCCCTAGTTCTTTTGTAATCTCCGGAAGAACATTATTATCAAATTGGGCATTGCTTTGACGCATTTTGCCTACTCCAACGGAAACAACAATTTTTTCTAATTTATAGCTTTGCATTTTTTACAATACCTTTCTTTTTTTAAACCAACCAAGCGAAATCCCACCCTAGTGATTTTGCCGCAAACTCGGCAAATCAACTTTATATTGGCAACTGATATCGGGGAAGGTATATTCACTACTTGCCCATGCTCTCCTTGTTTTTTAGGTTTCACGGTTTTCTTAATTAGGTTCAATCCTTCTATGATCACCTTATACTTTTGAGGGATAGCTTTAATAACTTTTCCCGATTTTCCGCGGTCTTCCCCCTTTATTATTGAAATTTTATCTCCTTTCTTAATCTTCATTTTTATGCATTAAACTATATCCTGGGCCAACGAAATAATTTTATCGTAACCTAAATCTTTCAGTTCGCGAGGTATAGGCCCAAAAATTCTGGTAGCTCTGGGTTCTTTTTTTTCTACCAGAACGGCGGCATTATCGTCAAAGCGGATATAACTGCCATCTTGCCTGCGCAGCGAATTTTTCGTCCTAACTATCAAAGCACGAATTATATCTTTCTTTTTAACAGGTTTCCTGGGTTCAGCAACTTGCACAGAAGCAATAACAATATCTCCAATTCTAGCGTAACGCTTCTTGCTGCCACCTAAAACACGAAAGACCCTTATGGTTTTAGCGCCACTATTATCTGCCACCTTTAATATAGATCTCTCTTGTACCATAATTGTTTATTAATTTGACAGTTTTTTCACTACTATCCATCTTTTCTCTTTAGATAATGGTTTAGTTGCTTCAATAACTACTTTGTCGCCGGTCTTGTACTCACCTTTTTCATCATGAGCTTTAAATCTCGTGGTCATTTTATAATATTTGAGATATTTAGGATGCATTTTAAGACGAGCAACTTCAACTACCACAGTTTTCTTCATTTTATCGCTCACAACCGTTCCGTTAAGCCTCCTTTTAATTGTCGCTTTATTTTTTGTCATTTTGTCTTTTGTCATTTTCCTGCCTGCCGGTAGGCAGGGATTTTTCTTTATCTCTAAGATTAATAAAAGTTTTAATCCTGGCAATTGTTTTTTTGGTATCCTTTATGAAAAAAATATTCTTAACCTTGCCGGCAGCTAAATCAAATTTAGCGGCGCGCAAAAGCTCCTGTCTTTCCCGCAAATTCTTTATAAGCTCGGCAATATTTTTTGATTTTAAATTCTTAATATCACTCTTCTTCATGTTTTTATTTCTTAACTACCTTAGTTTTAACCGGCAGTTTATGCCCCGCTAAAATCAAGGCCTTTCTTGCCGTTTCTTCGTTTATACCATCTATCTCAAAAAGAATCCTACCCGGTTTAACCGGAAATACATAATGGTCAACTGCTCCTTTACCTCCACCCATAGTAACTTCCGGAGGACGCTTAGTAATCGGCTTATCCGGGAAAATCCTTATCCAAAATTTACCTCCTCTTTTAGTAAAATTACTTACCGTACGTCTTGCCGCCTCAATCTGTCTTGAAGTGACCCATGCTGATTCAGTAGACTTGAGGCCAAAAGTGCCATAAGCGATACTCGTACCTCTTGTTTCTTTAACGCGCTTTTTATTCCGCCCTTTATGCCACTTTCTATGTTTTACTTTCTTGGGTATTAACATAAATTAATCTTTTTTCTCGTTTTCAAAAATCTCTCCTTTGTAAACCCATATTTTTACGCCTATCGTTCCGTAAGTAGTGAAAGCTGTTGCCTCTCCATAATCGATATCAGCTCTCAAAGTGGAAAGAGGCAACTTTCCTCGTGAAAGTTGTTCGCGTCTTGAAATTTCATGCCCATCCAATCTTCCGGCAAGTTTTACTTTGGCTCCATAGACATTTCTGTTCTGCATCATGGAGTCAAGATATTTTTTCATGGTACGCCTATAGCGCATGCGTTTCTCGAGATCCCAAGCAATATTCTGGGCGACAACTTGAGCAGAAATCTCGGTTCTTCTCAACTCTTCGACGTTCAAGCTCAAAGAAGTTTTTGATTTAACAATCTTCTCTATGAGTTGAGTTAAATTTTCTATGCCCTTACCACCGCGACCTATGACGAGCCCAGGGCGCGCAGCTTTGATGAATATTTTACATTTGTCATTTGTTCTTTCTATTTCCACAGAAGCCACACCAGCTTGTCCAATTTTTGACATAATAATTTTTCTTATTTTCTCGTCTTCTTCCAGCCACTCGGCAATATTTTTACGAGAAATCCACCTTGAACTCCAAGGTTTCAGTATTCCTAAACGATACGAATCCGGTCTAATCTTGGTTGCCATGGTTTAGATTGCTTTTCTGCTAAACAACTTTTGGAAAAATCCCGACTTAACTTCCTTGCCTACAATTTTCTCGTCTTTAAACTTCTGCTTATTAACCTCTTTAACTTTTTTATCGCGCTTTTTCTTAGGCGCTTCATAAATGGAATACTTTGATATGACGGAGTCGCGCTCGCCTAAGACTACAGTCACATGACTCATTTTCTTATGAATCGGCGTTGCTCTGCCCATAGCGCGCGGCAAGTATCTTTTGAGCATCGGTCCTTGATCGACGGCAATAGATTCGATAACCAGTTTCTCTACGTTCATATTTTTACTGCGAGCATTAGCTACGGCTGATTTTACAAGTTTGGCGACAGCCGGAGCAGATCTCCAAGGCATCATCTGAAGTCGCGCTAAGGCAACATTGACTGACTGTCCTCTAATCACGCCGGAAACCAACCTCACTTTCCGAGGAGCTATTTTTAAATTATTTAATTTTGCTACTACTTTAGTCATGATTAATTATCTATTTTTTGCCACCTTGAGTTTTGGTTTCGTTCGCTTTGACTCCGGGAGCAGCAGCAGAAACGGTAGCTGCGGCCTCAAGCTCTTTCTGTATTTTGCCGCCGTGTCTCACGAACTTCTTCGTCGGTGAAAATTCTCCCAACCTATGACCAACCATTTCTTCTTTCACAAGTACGGAAATAAATTCCTTGCCATTGTGGACGCCAAAAGTCATACCTACCATTTCAGGGGGAATTTGAGAATCCCTAGACCAGGTTTTAACAACAGTTTTATCTCCAGGTTTAAGATTGCTTATTTTTTTAAGCAACTTTTCATCAACATATGGACCTTTTTTAGTGCTTCTAGACATGTTATTTTTTCTTTCCTCTCCTTGAAATTATAAGTTTACTTGACCGTTTCTTCTTATTTCTGGTCCTATGGCCGCCTGTTACCTTGCCCCATATAGTTTTAGGACGCTTAGTGCCGCGCGGCTGTTTGCCTTCGCCTCCGCCATAAGAATGGTCTACCGGATTCATGGCAGTGCCACGAACTGTGGGTCTCACACCCATAAGACGCACTCTACCCGCTTTGCCAATATTCACCAAGTTATGATCAGGATTAGATACTTGACCCAGAGAAGCGAGATTACCCCAAAGCACTTTTCTCGCTTCACCGGAAGGCAATTTAAGATGAGTGTAACCGTCTTCATGAGCTAAAATTTGCGCTTGACTTCCGGCGCTTCTTACCATCTCTCCTCCTTTTCCGGTGGTTAACTCCACATTATACACCCCGTAACCTACAGGAATGTTCTTTAAAGATAACCTATTGCCGGTAATAAGCGGCGCTTTTAGGGAAGTAACTACTTCGTCTCCTATTTTTATACCCTTCGGCGCCAGCAAGTAACGCCTATCGCCGTCTTTGTATAGAACTTTCATAATAAAAGCGCTTCTATAAGGATCGTACTCTAAGGTTTCTATTTTCCCTAGAACATCAATCTTGTTCTGCTTAAAATCTACCAGTCGATACAGTTTCTTTACGCCGCCTCCCTGATGTCTCATAGTTATCCTGCCTTGATTATTGCGTCCGGCATTACTATGCAAGCGTATAAGGGAAGATTTAATAGGCTTAACGTCGCTTAATACACCGTAGTCGACTACGGTCATATGTCTTCTCGTTGGTGTTGTGGGTTTATAGTGCTTCATACCAGGCAGTAGAAATTCGACTAATTATACTTGATAATTTTGACCTTTAGGTTTTTCATTATATTTTTTCAATAAATTCATTTTTGGCTGTTTGATTATTTTATTCGCCTTTGGCGAATAAGTCGAATTTTCACTGCCTGGCATATTTATTAGTGAGGAACAATATCAATATTTTCGCCTTCTTTCAAGGTAACCACAGCTTTTCTCACCTTTCGGCCATCACTGACTTTATTCAAAACATTTATCTTAACTATATGAATTTTATAGATAGATTCAATTGCCTTTTTTATCTCTCTACTCGTAGCTCCTGGAGAAACCAAAAACACGTACTTACCCATATGAGACATACTAGTAGATTTCTCGCTTATCCATGGTTTTTTTATCAACAAACTAGTTTGTTTCACGGTAATGCTTATTTATTACTTCTACTGCATCTTTATCTATAAGAATTATTTTGTACTTCAATAAATCATAAATATTCAACGATTTGGGGCTTAAAGAATGAATGCCTTCTATATTTCTCACGGCATTATAAATATTTTTATTTGATTCCTTGGGAACAAGAAGCGCATTTAACCTGCTCTTTTTTCCAAAAAATCCGCTTAATAATTTCGATGCCGATTTGGTTTTCGGTTCTTGCATATCAAGAGACTCAATCACTTTGATTTCTCCGTCTTTAAGCCTTTTCGACAAGGCGGAGAAAATGGCCAACTGCCTCATTTTCTTGTTGATCTTAAGCCCATAATCCCTTTCTTTGATAGGTCCGTGCGTAACACCACCCCCTTTCCAAATAGGTGATCTAATAGAACCGTGCCTTGCGCGACCTGTTCCTTTTTGCTTCCACGGTTTCTTACCGCCACCGCGAACCTCTGCTCTATCTTTAGTATCGGCTGATTTGGTGCGGCGATTAGACAGTTGAGTTCTTAAAGCTTGATGAACCAGATCAGGATTCCATTTAATTTTAAAAATGCGCTCGGGCAATTCAACCGTGCCAACGCGCTCGTTTTTCAAATTGTATAGATCAGTGGTCATATCTTACAAATCTCGATTTTAGAATTTTTTGTACCAGGCGCTGCCCCTTTTAGAAAAACGATTTTCTTCTGTTTATTAATATCAACCACTTTTAAATTTTTAACTGTAACCCTTTTACCGCCCATCCGGCCAGCCATACGCCTGCCTGGAACAACTCTTTGCGGCGCCGTGCTGCCTATTGAACCGGGAGCGCGATGACGATTTTTCTGGCCGTGAGTTTTGGGCCCGCCACCGAATCCATGACGCTTCACAACACCTTGAAAACCGCGACCCTTGGAAGTTCCGCTTACTTTTACCATATCGCCAATTTCTAACACCGGCTCGCTTACAGTCTCAACTAAAGTTACCGGCACGATTTTGTCGTCCTTCCAAATTTGACTCATCTTTATTTTTTTACCAAATATGCGTTCCATTTTCGGGCAATCTTAATTAAATAACCGGGGCATAGCCCCGGTTATTTTGATTAAATTACTCTTGCGGCTATCCCCTTAAGAGTCTAGTCTACACCATCTTTATCTCGATGTCCACCCCTGCGGGTAAATTCAAATCCTGCAATGACTCTATAAGTTTGGGAACAGGCTTTAGAATGTCTATAAGCCTCTTATGAATCCTCATTTCAAACTGTTCGCGCGATTTTTTATGGACAAAAGTCGAGCGGTTAACCGTGTATCTCTTGAACTCCGTAGGCAATGGTATAGGCCCTACAACTTTAGCATCATGGCGCCTTAAGGTTTCAATAATTTGCTTACAGGAATTATCAATCAAACGACTGTCGTAAGACCTTATCCGCAATCTTAGTTTTTCTAGAGAACCTGCTTCTTTACTTACCACTTTAATTGATTATTTAACGATCTTAGTGACTACTCCGGCGCCTACTGTTTTGCCGCCTTCACGAATGGCAAATCTTTGTTTCTCTTCTAAAGCAACTGGCATAATAAGTTTCACCGCGAATTTAATAGTGTCGCCGGGCATAACCATTTCCGTTCCTTGCGGCAGAGTAACTTCACCCGTTACATCGGTTGTGCGAATATAGAACTGCGGTTTATAGCCAGTGAAGATGGGAGTGTGCCGTCCGCCTTCCTCTTTGCTTAATATATAAACTTCTGTTTCAAATTCAGTATGAGGAGTTATGGAGCCAGGTTTGGCTAAAACCTGACCGCGTTCAACGTCCTCTTTCTTCAAACCGCGAAGAAGCAAACCAACGTTGTCGCCGGCAATACCTTCGTCCAAAAGTTTGTTGAACATTTCTATTCCGGTCACAACGGTCTTTTGCGTTGCCTTCAAGCCGATTATTTCCAGCTCTTCGTTAATTTTCACCTTGCCTCTCTCAATTCTTCCCGTGACAACCGTACCGCGGCCCTCGATAGAGAAAATATCTTCAACCGGCATCAAAAACGGTTGATCAATATCGCGCTTCGGTTCAGGAATGTACTCATCAAGATACTTAATTAATTCCAAAATCGGCTTGGCGTCTTCCTCGTCAGCAGACTTTGTATTCAAGGCTTTTAGAGCAGACCCCCTTATAATAGGAGTTTCATCTCCAGGAAACTCATATTTCTTTAAAAGTTCTCTTATTTCAGCCTCGACAAGATCAACAAGTTCTTTATCATCAACCATGTCTACTTTGTTCAAGAAAACAACGATAGATGGTACGCCTACCTGCCTGGCCAATAGAATATGTTCTCTTGTCTGAGGCATAGGGCCATCAGCGGCTGATACCACGAGTACTGCGCCATCCATCTGTGCGGCGCCGGTAATCATGTTTTTAATGTAGTCAGCGTGACCGGGAGCATCAATGTGAGCATAGTGACGCTTCTCCGTCTCGTATTCGGAGTGATGCAAGGCGATAGTAATACCACGCGCTTTCTCTTCAGGAGCGTTATCTATCTGATCAACTGATTCCTCTTTCTTTGTCAATCCCTTCAAGTGAAGAATGTGAGTGATGGCGGCGGTAAGTGTTGTCTTGCCATGATCAACATGCCCGATCGTACCAACGTTCACGTGAGGCTTAGTTCTTGAAAACTTTTCTTTCTCTGCCATATTTTTCTTTTTCTTTTATTTATACTTCTTATTCGACTCTTTTTTTATTTGATTCTAATAAAGGGTAAAAACCCTTGAAAATAAAAGTCAGCTTCAAAAGTCTAATAAAATAGATGCAAAGTGTCAACCCCCTGCCTGCCGTTCCGCTTCGCCATAGCTTTAGCAAAGCGAGTAGGCAGGGCGGAAAGGTCTACTTTTTGCCTTCCACAATCATCTGCTCCAGGTTCTTGGGTACCGGCTCGTAAGCGAAAAATTCCATGGTAGATGAGCCGCGACCTTGTGTTATAGACCTTAGCTTAGTGGCATAGCCGAACATCTCCGATAGTGGAACTTTAGCATCAATAACTTTTATGCTTCCCCTATCACTCATAGCCTCAATCTTGCCTCTTTTTGAAGAAATATCTCCAGTAACGTCGCCTAAGAAATCACCCGGCGCCAAAACTTGAATCTTCATTATAGGTTCTAAAATAATGGGTTTCGCGCGCCTAACGCTTTCCTGTAAAGCCATAGACGCGGCAATTTTAAATGCGGCCTCGGATGAATCTACTTCGTGATAAGAACCATCGTATAAAGCGACTTCCATATCAACTAGCGGATATCCGGCTATTACTCCTCTTGACATCGCTTCTTTCACGCCCTTCTCAACTGCTGGAATAAATTCTTGCGGGATTGTTCCGCCTCTAATCTCATTAATGAATACTAAACCGCTTCCACGTTCACCAGCTTTCGCTCTTAACCAAACATGCCCGTATTGACCCCTGCCGCCAGATTGACGTATATATTTACCTTCAGCGCTAGCGTCATTGGTAATTGTCTCTTTATAAGCGACCCGAGGTTTGCCGACGTCAGCCCCAACCCCGAATTCACGCTTCATACGTTCAACCAATACCTCCAAATGAAGTTCACCCATACCAGCAATAATGGTTTCGCCAGTTTCCTGATCACCGCTTACTTTAAAAGTTGGATCTTCTTCTGCTAATTTTCTTAAAGCAAGACCCATCTTTTCCTGATCAGCTTTAGTTCTCGGACTGATTCTTTGACTGATGACCGGTTCTGGGAATTCTATTGATTCCAAAATGATCGGATTGTCTTGGTCGGACAAGGTATCGCCGGTGGTTGTATTTTTTAAACCCACCAAGGCGCCTATTTCACCGGTGTATATCTCTTCAATTTCTTCACGGTGATTAGCATGCATCTTTAAGATTCTACCGACGCGTTCTTGATTATTTTTAGTAGCATTCAAGATGTAACTGCCTCGTTTCAAAATGCCTGAATAAACCCTGAAGTACGTTAACGTACCTACATACGGGTCGGCGGCAATCTTAAAGGCTAAGGCGGCAAACGGCTCTTCGTCTTTTGGTTCTCTTGTAATTTCTTCATTATTTTTTGGATTAATACCCTTGACTCCTTTCAGGTCAAGAGGTGAAGGTAAGAAGTCGACTACCGCGTCTAAAATCAGCTGAACGCCTTTATTTTTCAAAGCAGAACCGCAAAGAACCGGAATAAGACTCACTCGAATAGTGGCTTTTCTTAAAACAGCCCGAAGTTCTTCTTCGGAAATATCTTTACCCTCCAAATATTTAGTCGTTAATTCATTATCTTCCGTGGCAATGCGCTCTACCAGTTCGTGACGGCGCTTTTGAACTTCGACTTTCATTTTCTCCGGGATAGGAATCTCTACTACTTTCTCTCCTTTTTCACCCTCGAATTCAAAAGCTTTGTTCTTAATGAGGTCGACGACCCCAACAAAGTCTCCCTCCATGCCGATTGGCAGCTGAATAGGCAAAGCGTTGGGGGTAAGCCTTTCTTTAATTGAAGATAAACTTTTTTCAAAATCAGCACCCATCCTGTCGAGTTTATTAATAAAGCAAATACGAGGTACCTCGTACTCATCTGCGTAGTGCCAATTTGTTTCTGATTGAGGTTCAACACCCGCCACGCCGTCAAACACAACCACCGCGCCATCCAGTACTCTTAAAGATCTTTTCACCTCAATCGTAAAGTCGATGTGCCCCGGAGTATCAATAAGATTGATCCTATACTCATATTTTTTGTCGTCTCCGTGATAAGTTGGCGTCCAAAAACAAGTCGTGGCGGCAGAAGTTATAGTAATGCCGCGCTCGCGCTCTTGTTCCATCCAATCCATAATCGCTTCACCCTCATGCACCTCGCCTATCTTGTGAGAAATGCCAGTATAAAAAAGAATGCGTTCAGATACCGTAGTTTTGCCGGCATCGATGTGAGCGATGATTCCTATATCTCTTATTTTTTCAATTGGATAAAGTTTAACCATATCAATAAAATCTCCGAGTTTTTTCGGTTTAAATTATGAGAAATATATAATTATCGAGCGAAATGCGCAAAAGCACGGTTTGCTTCCGCCATTCTGTGAACGTCTTGTTTCTTTTTTATGGCAGAACCCTCGTTCTTGTAAGCAGCCAGCAATTCTTCCGCTAATCTTTCCGCCATCGACTTTCCTCTTTTAGATCTGGCAGCCGCAATAATCCAGCGAGTGGCCAACATAAATTTTCTCTCCGGTCTCACTTCTCTGGGAATTTGATAGTTAGCTCCTCCCACGCGCTTGGAAGAAACTTCCACCGTAGGAGCCGCATTTTCTAAAGCTTTCTCGAAAACTATTAATGATTCTGCTTTAGCTTTCTCCCCTGCCAATTTCATAGCATCATACATTACCCTTTCCGCCACAGACTTCTTACCGTCGCTCATCAGATAATTAACGAAACGAGATACGGCAACACTGCCGTATTCCACGTCGGGCTTAAATTCTCTTTGATAATTTCTTTTTTTTCTCATGGTTCAATGTTATTCACCATGACCTCTTCGAGCCTGAGCTCCTCGAGTCTGAGCCTCGGAGTCGAAAACCTCAGAGCCGAAGGCCTGAACTTGTTGAAGGGTCATAACTATTTAGTGGCTTTATTTCTTTTAGCTCCGTACTTGCTTCTTTGTTGTTTGCGATTTTGGACGCCAGTGGTATCCAACATACCTCGTACAATGTGATAACGAACGCCGGGCAGGTCTTTGACGCGCCCCCCTCTAATCATAACTACGGAATGCTCTTGCAGACTATGCCCCTCACCCGGAATATAAGAGGTAACCTCTTGACCGTTAGTGAGTCTTACCCTCGCTACCTTACGCAAAGCAGAATTAGGTTTCTTAGGCGTAGTGGTAAAGACTTTAAGGCAAACTCCGCGTTTAAACGGGGAGGGTGAATAAACGGGTTTATTCTTAAGCACGTTAAAATAAACCCCCAAGGCTGGAGTTCTATCTTTGCTTCCTCCCCTCTTTCTCCCCTTTTTTAAAAGCTGATGTATCGTCGGCATACCCAGTAGTGAAACTGCGATTGCAAGTTATCGATTAACTTGTCGCTAAATTGTTTGTTTTTCATGGTCTTCAACCTTTTTGCCCAATATCACTAGGCTGCGATAACTTGAGTTAATCTAATCGCAGTTCTACTAACTGGGCATATGCGGCTAATATTAACAAAGAAGATTTTCTTTTGTCAATTTAATCAAATCAGCTGCCGAAAACTCTTAAGAAAGATTCCGCGCCGGCGCCTCCCACAAATAAGCGGAATAGAGTTATTGCCGGAAACCAGATGAGATTCGAGAAAAAATAAAGGAAGAGCACCACTATAAATATGCCGCCCAAACCTATGTTTTGAATGACCGAAGAGTATCTATAGGGAAGAATAGCAGTAAGTATTTTTGAACCATCGAGCGGCGGTATGGGAATTAGATTGAATACGGCCAGAAGACAATTTAAAAGCACTATAAAACTCATAAAAGCCAAGGCAATCGGATTGAAAAATGTACTTCCGAATCTTATAATCAAACCAAAAATAAAAGCGACGGCTAAATTAGAAAACGGACCTGCCAAAGCAACTTTAAGCGGTCCATACTTATAATCTTTATACAAAGCATTAGGATTGTAGGGTACCGGCTTGGCCCATCCCAAAATAATTGGTGATTTAGTAATAAATAAAAACAGCGGCAAGAAAATAGAGCCTATGGGATCTAAGTGTTTTAGAGGGTTTAAAGTCAGACGTCCAAATTTCTTAGCTGTTTCATCGCCTAAACGCAAAGCCATAAGCCCATGAGACACCTCGTGTATCATAATAGAAAATAAGAGCACCGTGAGTTGAAATATAGTAAGCAGTATGCTATTGTCCATATGTTTTATATTTGGCAGCGAGTCCGCAAAGAGAAATAAGCATTTTTCTTTGCGGCGAGTGAACCAAATAAATTAATAACTTGTTATTAATTATAACTATAACATAACTCAAACATGAAGAAATGCAAAATTTGTGACAAGGGGTCAAAGATGGGCGGACATAGAATAAAACTCCGCGGAAAATACAATCCTCAACCGCTATCAAGGAAGTATCCTAACTTGCAATCTTTTCGTCTGCCTTCCGGCAGGAAGGTTGTTGCCTGCGCCAAGTGTATTAAGAACCAGAGCCGAGCTGTAGTATAGCGGCAGCCCCGCAGTAGATACTTTTGCATCACTACGGGGTAAATATGCACCGCTACCACGCACTAAATTATTTATTTTTAAAAAGAGTAGACGGGCCATCGGATAGTGGTAGTCCGTACCCTTGGGGTGGGTATAGCGGCAGTTCGATTCTGCCTGGCCCGACAAATTAAGTTAATTTAGTGAGAGTAAAGGCTTGACCGGGCCCGCCCCGTTACTCAAATACTTGAGTAACGGGGTTCACTCCCGGCAGCCCGACCAACTAAAAAAACTCTTAAAGAGTTTTTTTAGTTGGTCACAATTACTGAACGAAGCTCGAACCTATTTTGAACGAAACTCCGATTGAATGCCGCGCTTCGCGCGGCAGAAACTGAACGCTCCGCCTGCGTTGAAACTTCGGCGGACAAGTCGGGCGGGCCCCATAGCAAAGCCTTCGGCTTGCTACGGGGCAAGCCCCGTTAGAAAGCTCATATCATAAGCCCTTCAAGTTAACATTATTAGCACATTTTGAAAGGCAACTTTCTAACGGGGTTTA
>Ga0210057_1001091_pt1 | contig 42237 bp, 39 predicted proteins | sample CryGeyCG2114_010_2_FD_183968 | JGI IMG/M metagenome (GOLD analysis project Ga0210057, IMG submission 183968) | Groundwater microbial communities from aquifer - Crystal Geyser CG10_big_fil_rev_8/21/14_0.10 (SPAdes) (version 2) | ecosystem: Environmental > Aquatic > Deep subsurface > Groundwater ... | reverse complement strand
CCCTTGAAGGTAGCTTCTCATGGCTCAAGCAGGATGTGAATATTCATAGAGGGTTTACGAGGCAATTGAAAGATAAGATTATCGAACATATTTTGATGAATTAGCACCCCGAATTTGATATTAACCCAATATTTTCTGATTTGGGGTATACTATAATACAAAGACTAACGAGGAGGAAATGTGCAGGTGAAGGATAAGGTTTTCGCGGTAACGGGTGCTGGAAGTGGGATCGGCAAGGCAATAGTCGTAAATTTGCTCGGCAGGGGTGCGATTGTTGCCGGAGTTGACCTAAACAAAGATGCTCTGGATGATCTCGTCAAAGAGGTCGGCGTAAAGAGCGATCTACTCTCGACTCATGTCCTCAGTATTACCGACAAGAAGGCCGTCGAGAAACTGCCCGAGGAAGTGGTAAAAGCTCATCAACACATCGACGCAGTGATCAACGATGCCGGTATCATCCAGCCTTTCGTCAAAATAAATGATCTCGACTACGACGCTATCGAAAAGGTGATGAACGTCAATTTCTACGGCGCGCTCTATATGACAAAAGCCTTCTTGCCACTTTTGCTGAAAAGACCGGAGGGCTACGTCGTTAATGTCTCGAGCATGGGCGGATTCCTGCCGGTGCCGGGACAAAGCATCTATGGCGCGTCAAAGGCGGCAGTGAAGCTAATGACCGAGGGGCTCTACGCCGAGCTGGCAGATACAAACGTCCATGTCTCAGTCGTCTTTCCCGGCGCAACCAATACCAATATTTCCAAAAATTCCGGTGTGGCAACGCCGGAGGTATCCAGCAATAAGTCAAAACAGCAAAGCTATCCGACATTATCACCGGAGGAAGTGGCAGAGATTATTGTCAGCGGCATCGAGGACAATCGCCCGCAAATTTTTACCGGCAAAGATTCCAAGATGATGAATCTGCTTTATCGTCTAAATCCGGTATACGCGACCAACCTGATCGCCAAACAAATGAAATCATTACTCTCGAAATAGAACGACTCTCGTCAGGACTCGAAAAATTAGCCTCGAATTATTAGAAAAATCAGATAAGCAACATAAAGTAAAACACAAACGAACCCCTGCCAGCGCTCAAGGATATGTTTTTTGCCGAAAAAAATAAAAGCAAAAAGCAAAAATGTGACTATCAATAAAATCGCTAGATCGATGATGACTGTTGCTGGAAAAGCAATCGGGCGAATGACCGATGTCAGGCCCAAGACCCAGAGAATATTAAAAATATTACTGCCGACAATATTACCAACTCCAAGATCGACATTGCCTTTGCGCACAGCAACGACAGAGGTGATGAGTTCTGGCAGTGAGGTGCCGACTGCAATTACTGTTGCCGAGATCAAAAACTCACTTAGCCCAAATGATCTAGCGATCGAAATCGCCCCGTCGACAGTCCAGGTTCCGCCCAGGTAGAGTCCGACAAGTCCGACCAATATTGTCAGAATAATTACAATATTTGGCCGCTGATCTTTCGATAAAGATATTTCTTTGAAATTTACTCTGCCATCCCTGGCTAACCTGAAAACATGAAAAAGAAAAAAACCAAAAAGCACCAACATGATTGCCCCTTCAAACCTGTAAAGATAATGCGTCTCTGGATGAGCTAGGTTTGGTAACGTAGCAAAAACGTATAGAACTAAAACAGCAAAAAATGAATACGGAATTTCTCTCAATGTGGTTGATTTTTTGACTTTGAGGCTTCGAATCATGGCAGCGATACCCAGGATCAAGAGAGTATTTGCCATGTTACTGCCGAGAATATTACCAAAGGCGACATCACTAGTGCCTTTGATCGCTGAAACAACATTGACCACCAGCTCCGGCATCGAGGTACCGAAGGCAACAATCGTCAGGCCGACGACAAGTTTCGAGATACCAAATTTTTCAGCCAGAAGCGAAGATCCCTCGACGAGGTAATCGGCTCCCTTGACCAAGAAAAATATACCAACGATCAAAATAATGTATGGCAGCATTTTACAAGAAGTTTAATGGTTTTCTTAATTTTACATTAGAAACAATAAAATATAAACTAAAAGCAGATAATTTCTTTAAAATTACTTGAAATGCTTCACAAACGCACACTACAAATCATCAGTTTTCTGAAAGAAATCGAGAAGCTCAAGCTTGTCTGGCGAGTCAATTATCTATCTGACAAGAGAACGCGCGAAGACGACGCTCAGCATTCTTGGCACTTAGCGATGATGATTTTGGTTTTGCCGACGAACTCTCAGTCAAATTTGATGTCGGCCATGCGATCAAGCTAGCGCTAATTCATGACATGGGCGAGATTTACACTGGTGACAGCTGGTCACTGAAGCCAGACAAGAAACAAAAACATGCTGAGGAAGAAAAGTCCATGAAGAAGGTACTGTCTGTCTTGCCACAGGATTTGCAAAAAGAATTGTATAATCTCTGGTTGGAATACGAAAATGGTGAGACAATTGAGGCCAAGGTTGCCAAAGCGCTCGACAAGATTATTTATTCAATTCAATATGCAACCTCACAAGAAATTGAGTGGGGGGCAAAAAACTTCAATTCATGAATCAAGAGAATACGCGATGCCACATATTAAATTCGAGCCAAAATTAATCGAGATCATTAATCATCTTCTGTCCGAGGTGCCAGAATATCATAATCCAAAATAAAATAATATCTATCGATCAATTATTTTATTCAACAGCAATCTCTTCTCAACCGAAGCGATTAGTTTTTTGGTGGCGATGACGATGTCGGGAGTGACAGAAACTGAGGTTGTTCCGGCCCTCACCATCATCTCAGTAATTTCTGGGTAGGTACTTGGTGCCTGCCCACAGATCGAGCAGGTCACATTTAGACGGCGGCAAGTCTTGATGACATATTCGATCGACATCGTCACCGCTTCATCGCGTTCGTCAAATGTGGCGGCAAGCGTCTGATTATCACGATCAACACCGAGAGTCAGCTGAGTTAGATCGTTCGATCCGATCGAGACACCGTCAATGCCGAGAGCGATGAATTTTTCAAGCAATATGACGTTGGCAGGGATCTCACACATCATCAAAATCTTGAAGTCAGGTCCCTGTGACAATCCTCCAGCCTTGATCAGCTCCATACACTGTTTCATTTCGTCGACTGTGCGGACAAAAGGCACCATCATGTGGAGATTTTTCAGATCAAGCTCTTCGCGAACTTTCTTGATCGCTTTCAACTCGTAAGCAAACATATCTGGATCGGCAATATAGCGCGAAGCACCACGATAACCGATCATCGGATTATCCTCGACTGGTTCATATTTATCGCCACCTTTGAGACCACGATACTCGTTTGTCTTGAAATCAGTCGCGCGATAGACGACCGGTCGTGGGTTGAAAGCGCCAGCAATTGTCTTGAGCCCCTCGACTAAAGCATCAACATATTTGTCTCCTCGCCCAGAAGCAACCATCGCTTTTGGATGTTCACCTAGACTGGCGACCATAAATTCCGCCCGGAGTAAACCGACGCCATCTACTGGTAATTTCGCCACTTCCTCGGCCAAGCTTGGCTCGCCCAAATTGACATAAACTTTGGTGCCGGTTACCGGAATTTCTTCGGAGATCATCGACCCAGAACCGGCCGGACCTGTCGCCAAAATATTGTCTTTTCCTGTTTGTGTCTTTGTTTGGATTTTTCCCTTGAAAACTAACCCCTTAGCTCCGTCGACCGTGATGACCTGACCATTTTTCAAGACGTGGGTCGCTGTTCCTGTGCCAACAACACAAGGGATTCCTAGTTCACGTGAAACAATAGCCGCATGGCAAGTTCGTCCGCCGGTATCGGTCACGATCGCTCGAGCTTTTCTCATCGCAGGGACGAAATCCGGTGTTGTCATCTCTGTCACCAAAACATCACCGTCATTTATTTTGTCAATTTCAGTCGGTTTATGAATAATTTTTACTGGGCCTGAGGCCATACCAAGAGAAGCAGCTGCCCCCTTTAAAATTACTTCAGCTTTGCTTTCGTCGGTGGCTGTATCTTCTCGTTGCTGATCTGTTTGACTGTCTTTGTGCGCCTTTTTTTTACCCAATGTCGTGATTGGTCGTGATTGAACAAAATATATTTTACCGTCTTCAATCGCCCATTCGGTGTCTTGCGGCTTTCCATAATGTTTCTCGATTTTGAGACCAATTTCAGCTAGTTTTAATATAGTCTCATCAGAAATTTTTTGGACTTTTTGCTTGCTTTTTGGCACCGCCATATGTTGATCGCCGTGCTCACCTTTCTTGGCAACCTTCCACTTTTGCTCGTTTATTTCTTTGCTGACAATCGAGAGGTTTTTCTTGTCGATAACATAACGGTCAGGAGTAACTTCGCCCAAAACGATTGCTTCACCCAAGCCCCAACCGGCTTCGATGATAAGGTAATCAGGATTTTCTTCGACTGGATCAACGGTAAAAAGAATACCAGCGACATCTGAGTTGATCAGGTTTTGAACCGGTGCAGACAAACCAACTTTGAGATGATCATACTTTTGCACAACACGATAATAGATTGCTCGTGCTTCGAAAAGCGAAGCATAGCAATTTTTCACCGATTTGACGACTTCGTCCGGAGTTGTCACGTTTAGGTATGTAGTCTGCTGGCCAGCAAATGAAGCATCAGGCAAATCCTCGGCTGTGGCACTAGAGCGGACAGCGACCGGAAAACCACCAAGCTTGTGATATGCATCCTTGATCTGCTTCACCAGGTCTTCTGGCATCTTGGCCGTGACAATTGTTCGCTTAATTTCTCTGGCGACAGCGTTTAGTCTCTTGTTGTCGTCAGCATTTAAGCCTTTTAGCTCTTTTGCTATCTTTGCTTTAATGCCCGTCTTCTCGATGAAATAATAATATGCCTGGGCCGTGACGCAAAAGCCATTTGGCACTGGAATTCCAGCATTGACCAGTTCGCCGAGATTAGCGCCTTTGCCTCCGACAAGCGCGATATCCTCCTTGTGAATGTCTTTGAACCACATGGTTAAAGGCGCCTGTTGCTTCTTGGTCATTATCCCTCCAAATATAATTTTAGAATTTAAAATTTTCAATTTATAGCAACTTTTCCATTACATCTTTGACTATGTCCCATTCGTAGCCCCTACTGATCAAATGTCTGCCCAACTTTTCATATCTTTTCTCTGGTAGAATATTTCTCTGTTTGGCTAGCCATTTTTCTGCCAATTCCGTTGCTCGCTGCAGCTCATCGTCGGAGTCAATTCCGTTCAAATTTTGTTCTATCAGATCCGCGGGCACTTTCAATTGGATTAATTTTTGCCTGATCTTATATTTCCCTTTGGTACCAAAATCTGTGTTATTGCGAATTAAATTCTTGACAAATCGCTCATCGTTTATAAAGTCTTTGTCAGTCAGAAATTGAATAGTACTATCAATTTCTGCTGGTTCATACTTTTTCATACGCATCTTGTCACGAATCTCACCTTCTGTCCGATCACGCAATTCCAGTAAATATAGGGCACATTCAAGCGGCTTTTTCTTCATGATTATCTTCGTTCTCGCTTAGTTCAATTTCATCAAGCACTTTTACACAATCATCATCGCTGCCTGTACCAAATAAAATTTTTAGTTGATTTAGCGCACTTCGAAAACCAAGCTCGTCTCCAATACGTTTACAAACCAGTGCTACGCCGATAGTGATTGTTTTTTGCATTTCAGGGTCTAATTTCCCATCTTTATTCAGAACCTCATTCGCATATTCAATATAACGCCTAGCTTTTTCACCATCACTCATCTGCCCAGGGTCACCTTCCCCAATCTTCCGCCTTAGATCACGAAGTTGACCTGGCTCATTCTTTTTAAAAGCAACTTGAGGACTATCGTCAGGGCTTTGTTCAGTTTTTTGTTCTGGCTGATCAATATGTTCCTCTATAGCTTGTTGTTCTATTTTCCCATCCATTGGTTCTGATGGTTCTGACAATCCCATATTATCCTTTCAAATAATTATTCTTCCTCTTCCTCTGCATCGGCTGAGTCTTTGTCCTTTTTGATCTTTTCTAAAATTTTTACTTTTATTTCTTCAGCAATTTTCTTATTCTTCTTCAGGAATTCTCGTGCACCTTCCTTGCCCTGGCCGAGTTTTTCGTCACCATAGGAGAGCCATGAGCCGGCTTTCTCAATAATCCCATGAGTAACACCGAGATTAATTATTTCACCGGTATAATCAATACCAGCCCCATAAAAAATATCAAATTCAGCCACTTTGAATGGTGGCGCAACTTTGTTTTTGACCACTTTCACCGTCGTCGCGTTACCGACGACATCATCACCTTTTTTCAGCGCCGCCCGACGACGAATATCGAGACGAACCGAGGAATAAAATTTCAGAGCATTTCCACCGGTCGTTGTCTCGGGATTGCCAAACATTACGCCGATTTTCATACGAATCTGGTTGATAAAGATAAGAACGGTTTTTGACTTTGAGACAGCGCCTGTCAATTTGCGCAAAGCCTGCGACATCAGCCTGGCCTGGACGCCCATCATCGAATCACCCATCTCACCCTCAATCTCGGCGCGAGGGACCAGAGCAGCAACCGAGTCGACAACGACAACATCAAGCGCGTTCGAACGCACAAGTGTTTCACAAATTTCCAGCGCTTGTTCACCATTATCCGGCTGAGAAATAAGCAGGTTATCTAGATCAACACCAATTTTCCGAGCATATTCTGGATCAAAAGCATGTTCAGCATCGATAAAAGCGGCATTGCCACCCTTCTTCTGAGCCTCAGCGATCGAGTGGATTGCCAATGTCGTCTTGCCTGACGATTCTGGACCATATATTTCGATAACGCGACCGCGTGGCAGCCCGCCGATACCTAGAGCAAGATCGAGAGAAAATGAGCCCGTGGAAACTGCGTCGACTTTCATCGCCGAGTTTTGGCTCATCGTCATGATGGCGCCCTTGCCAAACTGTTTTTCGATCGAGCTAAGAGCTGACTGAAGCGCCTCGCTCTTCCCTGACACCGCCTTCGTGGTTGAAGGAATATCAATATCCGACTTTTTTGCCATTATGGTCCTTTCCATTGTTATATTGTTCTATTGTTACATTGTTACTTGCGGGCGAACAACAATGGAACAATGAAACAATTGAGCAATTGGTTACTGGGTCTGACCTGTTTCGATAAGCGCTGTCTTTGGCTTATACTCTATCGTGATAATCTGACTTGTCTCTTTTTCAGCTCGATTCGAGGCCTGAACTTTGATCACATTGAGCCCACGTTGGAGCTTCAAATTTGTAGAAAAATGACCGTCAGTCGTAACCGGCACAGCTTCGTTGTTAATAGTGAGATAATCACCGTTTTCGGCTAAGCCACGAACATTGACCGAGTCCGATTCGACAATCGAATTATTTGACGGGTTCATCAACTGCAAGACTGGTGCACCAGCAAATCCAGCGACTTGAAAAGCAATGTATGCGAACATCGCAATCAAAAACATACTGAAGGTGGTGTAAACTGCGACTTTTGGCGTTATCAAAACTTTCTTTTCGCCAAGCGCTTTCTGATAGCTCATATTTTTACCGGCTTGAAAATTTATAAAACCGTATTCGTGTTCAAACTTTTTTTCGACTTCTTTGCGATCCAGACCAAGACATTTGGCATATGCAAGAACAAAGCCTCGCGTATACGCAAAGGATGGCAATGATTGCCAGTTGCCGGCTTCCAAGTCTTCGAGATATTTTGCTTTGACTTTACAGGCAGCTTCACTGTCGCAAATCGACAGCTCTTTTCCTATACGAACAGACTTCAAAAATTCTCCTAGTGGTTTCTCACTTGCAATTTTTCTTTTTTTAAAGCCGTTGACCATATCAAAATAATTTTTAATTTCTAATTTCCCCCAAAGGGGAGTCTTTGACTTAATTTCTAATCAAGTCCTAATTTCTAATTTTTAAACATTAAATCATTGGAAATTGAATAAAAATTTAAAATTTAAAATTAATACTGTTTGTTGTCTTCGTGGTAATCGTCACCATAATTCTGACCACTATCATTGTAGCCAGAAAATCCACCGGAAACCAAAATGTCGCGCGGTTTGGCACCATCAGATGGACCGATCACGCCATTTTCCTCGAGAATATCGAGGAGTCGAGCAGCCCTGGCGTAGCCAACTTTGAGTCGGCGCTGGAGCAGTGAAGCAGACGCTTTACCAGAAGCAACAACCAGGTCAAGCGCTTCACCATAAAGATCGTCCTCACTCGAACCATTACCACCGCTGACACCACCGTGAGCAGATTTGCCAAACGATAAAATCGATTCTTCGTATTGTGGTTCTGATTCATCCTTGAGAAACTTGACCAGGTCGTCGATCTCCGAATCAGAGACAAAACAGCCCTGAATACGACGTGGTTTGACACCAGCCGCCATGAAAAGCATGTCACCATTGCCAAGTAATTTTTCACTACCAGACATATCGAGAATCGTCCGGGAATCGACTTGGCTAGCCGTGGCAAAAGCAAGACGTGAATTGATGTTTGCCTTGATCAGTCCAGTCAGGACATCGACCGATGGCCGCTGCGTCGCAACGATCAGATGAATGCCAGTCGCCCGCGCCATCTGAGCGATTCGGACGATCGAGCCTTCAACTTCCTTTGAGGAAGTCGCCATCAGATCCGCCAATTCATCGATAATTATAACGATAAATGGCAGCTTACCATCCGGACCCGGTGATTCATTGTAGGCACCAATATTGCGCTTGCCCAGATCAGAAAACATCTTGTAGCGCCGCTCCATCTCCCAAACCGTCCACTTCAGTGCAGAGACAGTCTTGTCAACATCGACTACGACCGGCGTCAGCAAATGCGGAATATCGTTATAACCAATCAGCTCAACCCGTTTCGGGTCGATCAGCATCAAGCGCAAATCACTCGGAGCATTGTTGAAAAGCAGTGAAGTAATGATCGAGTTGATACAGACTGATTTACCTGAGCCAGTCGCACCGGCGATCATCAGATGAGGCATTTTTTCGAGATCGATGGCAACTGGTTCACCAGCAACATCACGACCAAGAGCCAGGGCTAATTTGCTTTTTGTCGCCTTGAATTGACTGGAGAGTAAAATTTCTCGAAGCGTCACCTTGGCAGTATTTTTATTTGGAAGTTCGACACCGACAGCATTTTTGCCTGGAATTGGTGCTTCGATCCTGATGCTCTTGGCTGACAAGGCCAAGGCTAGATCGTTTTGACGGGCAACGATTTGATTTAGCTTGACACCCTCGCTCGGCTTGATCGTGTACTGCGTCACTGTCGGTCCGACATTGGCATCGCCCAGAGCAACTTCAACGCCAAAAGTCTTCAGGCATTTCTGAATCGCTTCAGCGTTCTTGTAAATATTGCCTGGATCAGCCACCTCGTCCAGCTCTTTCAAAATTTCAATTGTAGGATATTCCCAGTTGACATCTTTCCTGACGATCGGTAATTCGCGCGGTGTCTCCATGACTGGAGCCTTAGCTGCTGGCTGGAGAGAAGATTTGCGTCGGCCGGAAAACTTACGCCTGACTGATTCGAAAACAGAGACCCTGGCTTCCGGCGCGCAGTTGACGTTGATCTCGTCTTCATCGGATTCCCCAGTCTTGATGCCGAGGAGTTCGTAGAGCGACAGATTGAAGATCATCATCACAGCGATGACAATCAAGATAATAGTGAGTAAGAAAGTCGGGAAAAGCCCGATCGCGTTGCGGAGTGGCCCTGAGACAGCATAGCCGATTGAACCGCCGTACTGGCCGTTTGATGCCGCTTCCTTTGCCGCTTCGATTGGGATGAAAAGATGTAGAAAAGCCGGCACTGAAATTATCAATAGAGCAAGCCCGATAAATTCGGCGATGCGATATTTTTTCTTTGGCGAGAGCAATATCACGCCGGTGTAAAACAAAACGACAACAAAAATATAGGCAGTGAAAGAACCGAAAAGCTTGCTAATCAAAACCGAAAAAGTCAGACCAAGCACGCCGGCTTTGCCGATAAATCCAAGCATAAAGACGACAGCCAGAATAATGAAAAAAAGTGAGAAAATGATCCGCCAGGTTTCTTTGCTCAAACCAAGCGACCAGTCAAAGACAAAATCACCCCAATCATTTTCTTTTTGATACCACTTCTTTCGTGGTTTTTTCTTTGGATGAACTCTGCGCCGACCCATACATTCCCTCACTTATATTAGAATACAGAATTAAGAATCAAGCTAATCCTCTAATCAAAACTCTGGCTGAATTCTTTATTCTGAATTCCGTCCAGCTTTCCTACTATTATAGTTCAATCACATGAGCGTTGCAAATAAACGGAGTGAAATAAATACTGTTAAACAAATTCTACAAATATGGACGATCGTCCATATTTGTAGAATTTGTAATTTGTATATAAAATGGATTGTTACAAAAAAAGATCGCCAGCTCCCCCCTGAGCTCGGCGACCTTTTCACTTTTCTGGCCTTAATACATAATACGTTATACATAATACATAATACGTAATACGTAATACGTTATACGTTATACGGTTTTTAAACTTCGATAACCACTGGTATGACCATCGGTTTGCGTTCGGTTTCTTTGAACAAGAAGTCAGATAATTCATCGCGTAGTTTTTGTTTGACTGTGCCAAAGTCAGCTTTGGCACTACCTGCACTCTTGGTCAGATATTTGGCAAAAATTTTCTTGACTTCAGCTCTAGCCTTGTGAACTAGATCCTCGCTCTCGCGCATATAGATAAAACCGCGGGAGATAATATCGGGTGAAGTCAGAACCTGATTGGTCTGGTGATCGACAGTGACAATGACGACGAAAATTCCTTCCTCGGCCATCGCCTTGCGATCGCGTAGAACGATATTGCCGACATCACCAACACCAAGACCATCAACCATGACATAGGCCGCCGGAACTCGTTTGTTGGTCACTTCGCCATGACCTTTACTAAATTCCATCACCTGACCATCATCGCCGACAAGACAGTGATTTTCATCAACAATTCCCATCTCTCGAGCGATACGGCAGTGCATCATCAATTTATGACGCTCACCGTGAATCGGGATGAGATATTTCGGACGGATCAAGGCTAGCATTAATTTAATGTCTTCCTGATTGGCGTGACCAGAGGTATGGACATCCATCAATTTCTGATAAATGACCTGAGCACCTGCACGAAAGAGATTATCCATGACATGTGAAACCGATCTTTCGTTGCCTGGAATTGGTGATGAAGACAGGATAACAAGGTCACCGCGTTTCATCTTGACTTGGCGATGTTCGCCGTTGGCGATTCTCGTCAGTGCGGCATTGTCCTCACCCTGAGAACCGGTACAGACGATGACAATTTTATCATCAGAATATTTATTGAGATCCTTGGCATCGATAATTGTGTCTTTTGGTACGACTAAGGCCTCAAGAGAAATGGCGATTTCGACAGTCGTCAGCATACTGCGACCGACAAAACAAATCTTGCGGTTTAGTTTTTTCGAGACATTTAAGATCTGCTGGATGCGTGAGATTAGTGTCGAAAATGTTGAGACAAAAATACGTTGATTGGCATTTTCCATAATAGAGAGCAGAGATCTTTCGATTTCTCTTTCAGAGATTGAAACGCCTGCTTTTTCGATGTTGGTCGACTCAGAAAGCATCACTAGTGGCTTCTTGGCACCGATCATCGCCAAAGCTGAAAAGTCAGCTGGTTTGCCATCGGCCGGTGTATGATCAAATTTATAGTCACCTGTGTGGACGACTATACCCTCAGGAGTGTCGATTTCGATCCCCATCGCCTGTGGAATACTGTGTGTCAGACGAAAAGTCGAGATCTTGAAGACACCCTGCTGGATGACATCCTCGCCAATTTTAATCGGTGAGAGTTTGGCGGTTTTATCAAGACCAAATTCTTCGAGCTTGCTCTTGATAATGCCCAGACTCAATGGCGAACCATAGATAGTTGGCGAACCGATCTTTTCGTAGATATAAGGAATCGCGCCAATGTGATCAAGGTGGGCGTGAGTAATCCAGAGTCCACGGATTTTTTGCTTGTTCTGTTCGAGATATGTAACGTCGGGCAGAACATAGTCAACGCCCGGCATTGTTTCGTCTGGGAACATAAAACCCATATCGACGACGACAATGTCGTTTTTGTATTCGAAAACAGTCGAGTTCTTACCACCTGTCTCCTCGACACCACCAAGCGGGATGATTTTTAATTTTGGTTCGTAAAAAAACTTCGACTGTTTTTGTGGATTGACCGATTGAGCCGTATAGCGAGGCTCTTCCTGCTTTGTTCTATTGTCTGGTTTCTGACCCATCCTGTCATTTGGCAGAGCACGGTTTTTGAGTTTTGATCTAGGAGAGAAACGAGTGTTGACAGCATCGTTTTTCAACGCGTTATCTAGTAACTTGCTCCGACTTGTCCCGCGAAGCCCATTGGGCGAAGTAGGATCAGAACCGGAATGTTTAGTTTGTGTTTGTTCGTTCATTGTACTAGAATACTGAATCATGAATACTGAATCATGGAGTTTAAAATCCATAATTCATAATTCTTTATTCATAATTCAAATTAGCCTTTCTTGTTTTAAATTAATAGTTTCTTTCTTGAAGCCTTTATCGGCTTCGTTAATTTTTTTTATAATTGTGGGGATTTTTTGGAAATCGCCCATCAGTGTTGATCTGAGCCCTCCATTGTGTAGCGCCGCAGCGGGATGATATAGCGGTAAATAAATGATACCGTTCGGACGCTTCAAAGCGTGCCCATGAATCGTCGAGATACTTGGCTGTCCCGGTAGCATCGAGGCAGTGGCGTGGCGGCCGAGGCAGACAATAATTTTCGGCTTGATTAATTCAATTTGTCGCTCCAGATATGGCCGGCAGATTTTTTTCTCGTCGTCCTCCGGATCACGATTTTCCGGCGGTCGGCATTTGACTGTATTAGTGATGAAAACTTTGCTTCGGTCCAGATCGATCGACTCGAGCATACTATCGAGAAATTTACCCGAAGCGCCACAAAACGGAATTCCCTGCTCATCTTCACTTGCTCCCGGACCCTCACCGATAAACATTATCTCGGCGTCATAGCTTCCCTCACCTGGCACTGCATTTGTTCGCGTCTTGGACAAACGACAAAGAGTGCAAGATAAAACTTTATCTCTGATCTCACTTGCAGTGAGCCTGTCGAACCTGTCGAATTCAGCTTTTCGCTCTTTTTCATCCATCTAGTATACAAATAAGAAAATAGTACTAAATAAAAAATGCACTAAAACCGCATTAGAAAACATAGAACTGCTGAGATCACTCCCTCACAAGTTGCATCTAACATATCATATCGAGATTTGTTTGTCAATGGAAAGTTTTGTAATCACCCACTGTCATTGCGAGCCATTGGGTACTTCCAAGGCGCGGCAATCCTTCGACTTCGCTCAGGACAGGTTCTATCATGACAGATTGCCGCGCCTTGATTACAAGTCACAAATCAATGGCTCGCAATGACAGCACAGTGAGTGGCTACCGACCGCCAATTTCAATTACAACAAGAGAAGTGTCCTCTAAACCCAGCAAAATCGCTTGATAAATCAATGTGATATGCGATAATACTGTTATGGAAAATGAATTTGAATCACAATTTTTACCAGAACATGAAGCTAGAAAAGCAGAATTGCTGGTAACAGAAAAGACAAAAATAGGAATTTTAATCGATTTGCGAAACTGGACCAAAGAAAATAGTTTTCTTTCTCTCGACGATTTCGAAAAGCTTATCACCGAAAAAAGACAGTCTGTCTTGGCTCTTTGGGACACCAATTTTAAAGAGAAATACAACTCTTATAAATCTTTAGTAGACGAGCTGTATAAAAATATCGAACAAGCCGATGAATTATGCGAATCAGAAGCCCCTCTAGACACTGAAACGTTCGATGCATTAGAAGAAAGACGAAAAAACTTAGATGAATCGATTTATTCAATGCAAGATCCAGATATCACCTTCATGGGGGAAATTGACCGTTTTGTTAAAACTATGGTCACAAAAAAGAGGCAAGTAGCTGAGCTTGAACAGATAGATAATTCAAGTGAATTATTTTGGGCAAAAATTTCAGAAATTACAAGCATTAATTTTGACGATGTCAATACTGATTTAGCGACTATCGAAAGTTCGGGTCATTGTATAAATATTATTTTGCCAGCAAATGAATACCGAAAAATCTTTCATGACCGAAGCGTTGGTACGCACCAAGCTAATTCTGCAGTTAGCTTTATAATTCTGGGAGAGGACCAAAACGCTACAATTTCGCATGAAAATAATCACAATCTTTCTGACTCATTTACTCCCTGTCCATTGGATGATGAGATGATGATAAAATGGATTGCTAGAAGAATAGAAATAATGAAGAAAAAAAAGGGACAGAAGAGTATGATTATCTCCAACAACGTAACATCAAAAATATCAAGCGCAGTTTTTCAGAATTATTCGGTGAATTAGTCGCAGATTTTGATCAGCAGCCAGGAAGATCGACTGTACACACATTAATACACTATGCATTAACATCTTTTGACAGCATCACAAATTTTGTTAAGACCATAAGGGACGAAGAAATAAAATCAGAGCTAATTGAAGCACTAGAGAAACTCAAGGAAACAATCTGTAAAAACCTGTCTATTCTGGAAAAAATACTATTTTTTAGCGATATAATGGAGAACCGCGAAGAAGTCCAAGCAGCACTTATACTTCATGGACCTGATGGATACAGAAAGACGGAGCGCTACCTGGTAAATACTTATGGCGCGGATCTATACAATTCTATCGATATGATGCGCCCTCCCGTTCTGTCTCGAATTACCGGTACAGGCGAAGCTGTAAGCCAAAGTTACTTTTCTCAACTCAATTTACATCCTGACGATCATCTGATGTTGTACATGTATAGATTGCGATTGCCTTCTCAACAAATAAAAGAAAAAATATTTTTATACGAGAAAGAGATGTTGCGTAAAACAAGAAGTCTCAAAAAAATAAAAGGGATTATCAAAAATCTGATCAAAAGTGGCAACATTGAGATCCTAGAAAATCTTGCCGAGGTATCCCAAAATCAAAAAATGAAAGACCTAATTCTAGATTCTTTGGCTGGTGTGCAACGAAAATAGTGGATAGACTCAAGAGATCGTCACCGATATAAATTTTACTTCGCTTCGTTGATCGTCTTGCCAGCGAGAAAAGCCGCAATGTTTTCTTTGGTTGTATTCATAATTCTTTGCAGTGCTTCTTTCGAATTAAAGGCGTTGTGTGGCGTGACAATCACCTTGGGATTCTTTAGCAAAATATTGTTTGCCATATCAATCGTTGCCTGAACCCGCGAGAATTTCTTGGACAATAATTGCCACTCTTCTTTAATATCACTTTCGCCTTCGAGAACATCGATACCGACACCAGCCAAAGTGCCATCTTGCAAAGCCGAGACCAGCGCCGTCGTTTCGACTAGACCACCGCGAGCAGTATTGATCAGATAGGCACCCTTTTTTATCTTGCCAATATTTTTAGCTGAGATCAGGTAACGAGTCTTTTCGTTTAATGGCAAGTGAAGCGTTATAATATCAGATTTAGACAATAGATCATCAAGATCGACATAATCCAAGCTGAAGTGATCGATCAAATCATTGTTGGGAAACGGATCATAAGCGATCGGGCGCATCTCGAAGCCATGAGCCATGCGGACGACGTGACTACCGATCTTGCCGGTGCCGACGACGCCGATGGTTTTGCCTTTCAGATCGAAACCGCGCAATTGGCTCAAGTCAAAATTACCGAGCCTTGTCTGATTGGCACTCTCGACGATCTTGCGCGACAAAGCCAAAATCAATGCAAAAGTATGCTCAGCAACTGTATTTTCACCGTACGACGGCACGTTTGAGACAACAATATTGCGTTTTTTGCACTCAGCGATGTCAATATGATCATAGCCGGTCGAGCGAGTGGCAATGAATTTTAGGTTTGGCAATTTATCAAGAGTTTTAGCGTCTACTTTGGAGTAAATAAAAACCGAGACGATTTCGGCGTCGATTTTCTGATCCAGCTCATCGGTCAGCGGTTCATCGACAAAAGACAATTCTTGATCGGCTAATTCTTTTTGAAAATATTTCTTTTCCCATTCCTCGAGCTCAAAAAAGGCAATTTTCATTTTTACTCCAAAATAATTGTTTGTTAATCAGATTATAGTGTAATTGGAAAATTATGCAAAGTTTTAAATTTTCAGTCATAAAACGAAGGAAGCCCTCCGGTGCAATCGCGTGTGTAGCGCGATGCTCCGAAGGGCAACCGGTTCTTGCTGGCCCGGGCGGGGGCGAGGCTAGCCGAAATCGAGGTGATATGACCTCTCCTCTCCGTCCTTGGTGAGCATCACCCCCCTCGAAGTGTTCTCGCTCGGCTTCTCCAGCCGGCAGAGTTCCGAGGTGCCCTTGCCGCGACCCCCACAAGTCTCAGCAACAGAGCAACCCCTTTCACAGGGGAGGTCGACCGTCGGCGCAGGACCCCCCGACAGTGCATGACAACCCGCCATTTCAAATTCTCCCACCAGCACATTGCTGGTATGCCTAAACTTATACAACAAAAACATTGCCCAGTCAATTGAATTTATTTTTTCTTTCTGGTACGTTGTGCTTAGTTGACACGGAGTGTCATCCCGCACTTGATGCGGGATCTTATTAAATTGAAAGATTCCCGATCAAGTCGGGAATGACAGAACTAAAAAAATATGAGTTTAAAGATAGGCATCGTCGGATTGCCAAACGTCGGCCCCACTTCGCTAAAGCTACGCGGGGCGAGTCTGCTGAAAGTAATATTTGGAGAGTCGAATGTCACTTAAAATTGCAATAGTTGGGCTTCCAAACGTCGGCAAGTCGACTTTATTCAACGCCCTAGTCAAAGGTTCGAAAGCAGAAGCTGCCAATTATCCCTTTTGCACTATCGAACCAAACACTGGTATTGTCGAAGTGCCGGACGAACGCCTCGCTCCGCTCGGCGAAATTTCACATTCAAAAAAAATAATCCCGGCTGTCGTCGAGTTTATCGACATCGCCGGGCTGGTTCGTGGCGCGTCCAAGGGTGAAGGTCTTGGCAATAAATTCCTCGCCCACATCCGCGAGTGCGACGCTATCGGCATGGTCGTCCGTTTTTTCGAAGACGGCAATGTCACCCATGTCGAGAATAAGATTGACCCGGAGGCTGACATCGCTACTATCGAAACTGAATTGCAATTAGCCGATATCACCACCGTCGACAAACGGCTTTTTTCGATCGAAAAGGAGCTGAAATCTGGTAGCGCCGAATCAAAATACGCTCACTCCGGTTTGCAAAAAATAAAAGATAAATTATACGCCGGCGAGAACGCCCGCGAAGCCGATCTTGACGACTCTGAGCAAGATGCACTCAAAGGCTTGAACTTGATGACGCAAAAACCGATTCTCTATATTGCCAACGTTTCAGAAGAACAGTTGAGCAATCCCGCTACTGTCATTCCTGCGAAAGCAGGAATCCAGGACTCGCCACATAGATCCCCGGGCACCACTCTCAAGAACACCGCTGGTCCCGAGGATGACAACAAAAAGAATGACAATTTCGTGCCGATTTCGGCTAAAATTGAAGCTGAATTGAATGAATTGACCGACTCAGAAAAGGCCGAATACCTCGAAACTCTAGGTATTAAGAATACTGGCTTAAACGAACTGATAAAAGAAGCTTATAAAACACTCGGGCTCATCACCTACTTCACCTCCGGCGAAAAGGAGACTCGCGCTTGGACGATACGCAAGGGAGATACTGCACCAATTGCCGCCGGCGCGATTCACACCGATTTTACCAAGGGCTTCATCGCCGCTGAGATCGTCCAATGGGCTGATTTCTACGCCCAGGGCGGCTGGACCGGCGCCAAAACTCACGGCCTTGTCCGAACTGAGGGCAAGACCTATGTAGTGAAAGATGGGGACACAATTATTTTCAAGTTCAATAACTAGGCTCGCCAAATCCGCCAACTGGCGGAGGCGATGTGATCATCTTTCGTTTCAATAACTAAACTATCTTGCGAAATATTGAAATCGTGCTAATATACAAGTCAATGCGACGGGGGGGCGTCGATGCGTTTTTTGGGTCCGATCTGGCCGCTGTGGCTGGCATCCGCTGCCGCAGTGGTTGTTTTATGGCTCATCATCGTGGCAAATCGACTACTTACAAAGCCGACAACCACCGATGACACTACTGCTGACCAAATGGGAGGCTGAGGATGAAGCATCTCACACTGGTTGCACTGGCTGGCTGGGCGCTGGCAATCAGGCTGACGGTAGCGTACTTCAGACTGAAACGTCAGCTGGTTCGCGCTCGAGACATGCTCGACACCGCCAGAATCCTCGCTGACCCGCATTGACACGGAGGAGGAACTGAGACCATGGTACTGTGGTATTACGTCATCGTCGGAGTGATGATCGGCGTTGTCGTCGGAGCGATCGTCACCTACACTCTCGAGAAGGCGACGTTGAAGGTCTATCGTCGTCGCGATCACGAGCTGAGAGCAGAGACCATTGGTCTCGAGATTCAGCTTAAGGTAGCACAGGAAGAGGCCGAGCGGTACAAAGCGTGGACCAGGCTGCACGAAGTGTCTGGTGGGGTGGACCGAGGCGACAAGCCATTCTGAACCCAAACAATCCCGGAGCCGTTGTGGCACTCGCCCAGCGGCTCCAAGGAGACTTAAATTATTTCATTTAAATATACAAAAGTGCTATATTGACCAGAGAGACTAGGAGGCTCGTCTGTGCTAATTGTGCTCAAGTGGCTAGGAGGGCTGGCTCTCCTCGTCATTGGCATCATCGGACTGTTCGCCCTGAACCATTTCTTGGCGAATATGTCGCAAAACGACAGCGCACGCTAGGAGTAGAGATGGAAAAGCTAGGTTTTCTGCTCGGAGCAGCACTGGTGCTGTTCGTTACGATGGTTGTGATCATCCGTCGCGGTCACCACAACGAGCAGTCGCACCGCGCCACACGACTGACGATGGGGGCACCGAAGCCTCGACCGACCAAGCCAAGAGAAAAAGACGCTTGAACAACGGCTGTCATCGCCCGCTACTGCCCGGAGGCTGACGTGCCATCGTGCATCGTCAGCCTCCATGGAGAACTCGAATCCTTGTCAATCTAATATTTTTCTGCTACTATAAACACACAAATTAATTAACTTTCTTCCATCGAGAAGAACCGATGCTCGAACTAAACTGAGCGTCCTTCGACTCCTTCGCCTGCCATGAGCGCAGTCGAATGGCTCAGGATACCTTCGGTACCAAAAGGAGAATTTATGCGAAAGTACGAAATTACGTACCTTGTTTCTGATCTTGTGCGTGAAAACGATTTGAACAAAGTGACCGGCGCGGTTGCTGGTTTTGTGACTGAGCTTGGCGGCAAAGTAGAAAAAGAAGAGATCTGGGGACGACGCAAACTCGCCTACCCGATCAAGAAGGCTGACTTCGCTACTTACGTCACGCTCAATTTCGAAATGCCGAGCGAAAAGTGTCCTGTGTTTGAACGCGATTTGCGTCAAAATACTTCTATCATTCGCCATTTGGTAATCGTCAAAGAACATGGTCATGAGAAGATTTCACTTTCCAAGGCGGAGATTGCCGAGTCTGGTGATATAGAAGAAGTTGTTGGCGGTGAGAAATCGTTTGAAGCCATCGAAGGACAGACAGAGGAAAGTCGCAGTTTGATGGCCAAGCGTGAGGCTGGCGAAGACGAGGCTGAGGAAGAAACCGAGACAAAGTCTGAAACAGAGAAAGAAGAACCCAAGGGAGTTGAGGCAGAAACAGAAGAGCCTGAAATCAGGGAAGAAAAGGAAGAGGAAAAGCCAGTCGAGAAAAAGAAACCAGCGGCAAAACCAAAGAAGACAGTAACCGAAAAACCCACTACAGAAAAAGTTGTCGAGGAAAAGCCAAAAGCAGCCAAAGTAAAGAAGGAAAAGAAGACCGAGGATGAAGCTGATCGTTTGTCAAAACTAAACGATGAGCTCGACGACATCCTCAAAGATGAGTTATAAGGATAATGTTCAAATTAAGAATTACTAATGTCACAAATCAATACCCAAAAACCAATGCTTCAATGATTTGTTTTGACATTTAGAAATTAGTGAATTAGGATTTGATTAGAAATTAGAAATTAGAAATTCGAATTTCCTTTCGAAGAAAGGTCCTATGTTAAACTTAAACCGTGCTCAAGTACTGGGTAATTTGACCAAGGATCCGGATATGCGATTCACCCCAAACGGTCAGGCCGTTGCCAACTTTAGTGTCGCGACAAATCGGAAATGGAAAGGCCGAGATGGCGCGCCCGACGGTGAAGCGACTGAGTATCATGACATCGTCGTCTGGGGCAAACAAGCTGAAGCTGTCGTGCCGATGATGAAAAAAGGCGGACCTGTTCTTGTCGAGGGCAGACTGCAGACCAGAAACTGGGAAGGTCAAGACGGCGTCAAGCGTTACAAGACAGAGATCATCGCTGACAACATAATCGTCCTTGGCAGTCGCAGTGGTGGCAGTGGAAATTACACACCCAAATCTGAGGGCAGTGGAACGACCGACCCGTCCGACCAGAGTGAGGCGAAGACGAACACCCCAGATAAAAACAGTGATGAAGAAATCGATATAGAAGAAATACCCTTTTAACCACGAAAATACGAACGAATACAAAAATACAAACAGACTGTTGTGGTCTGTAGTCTAAGTTATTTTTCTCTTCGTATTTTCGTATAATTTGTATTTTCGCAATTAATTAGGAGACTTTATGGCTCGAAGAAGTAGATGTTTAATTTGTAAGGCCAAAATGGCCGAAGTTGATTACAAAGATGTGACGACAATCGGTCGTTATCTTGACCGTTGGAACAAAATTTCCCCGGCCAGCCGCAACAACAATTGCAGCCGTCATCAACGCCAGACCGAAACTGCCATCAAAAGGGCGAGATTTTTGGGATTGCTGCCGTTTACTGTACGATAAAAATAAAGGATTATTCGAACACGGATTCTTTTACACAGATCAACACAGATAATGTCGAGTGATCCGTGAATATCCGTGTGACAAAATCCGTGTTGGAATATACATTATGTTGAGTATAACCAATCTCAAAACCGGCACCAAAATCACTTACGAGGGTGATCCTTGTATCGTTTTGTCGTATTATCATTCCAAAATGGGACGTGGCGGAGCTGTCGTCAAGACAAAGCTGAAAAATCTCCGCACCGGCTCGACTATCGATAAGACTTTCCAGGGTGCTGACAAGCTTGACGAAGCGGATCTGTCGAAAAAAACAGCAACTTATCTCTATTCCGACAACGAAGATGTCAACTTTATGGACTCGGAAACTTTCGACCAATTTTCTCTACCACTATCCAAGATTGGCGATGAAAAAAAATATCTGATCGAAAACGCACCGATCGACATTCTCTATTTTGGCGACGAAGCACTCAACATCGAGATACCACTAAAAATGACTTTCAAGGTCATCTCCGCACCGCCCGCCATCAAGGGCAATACCGCCGGCGCCGTGACCAAAAAAGTTGAGATTGAAACTGGCGCCTTTATCGACTCTCCTGTTTTTATCAAAGAAGGCGACAAGATTGTCGTCGATACCCGAGACGGCAGCTATGTCGAACGAGCACAGTAAAGGGTTGTTCCAGCACGGATCTTGTCACACAGATACACACTGATTATTCTTCGAGCAAGCGAAGCGATTCGAGAAGTCTCTATTAGTTCTCGACAAGCTCGAACAATAATTTATATCCGTGAATATCCGTGTAAAGAGATCCGTGTTAGAATAAACTTATGTTAATTCTCTACTCAAAACTAATCGGGGCACCTATTGCCGAGATAAAGGAAGCAGCCAAGCTCGGCAGTATCACTGATTTTGTCATAAATAATGATGATTTGACCATCGCTGCCGCAGTCGTCGAGATCGGACTACCACTGATCTCAAAGAAAAAAATTGTCTCTGCAACTGATTTTGTCAGAATTTTCAAAGATGGCATCATAGTTAGTAGTGACGACGCTATCGTCGAACTTGACGAGATCGTCAGAGTCGCCAAACTCTACGAGCAAAAATGTCATGGTCTGGCCCAAAAAGTCGTAACCAAATCAGGTCAATATATCGGCCATGTTTATGATTATCTGATCAATTCCAACACTGGCGCTATCCAAAAGTTTTATGTCAAAAAAATGTTTACCGACCGCATCATCCCCGCCTCCGCCGTCATCAGTATGGAGGGAAAATTAATCACGATCAAAGATGACAAACCGTATGTTTTCGTTCCAACCGTTGAAACAGCACTAGACTAAAAAAATCCTCTTGTTTTTTGTCCGTTTGTTTTTTGTCCGTCATCCCGGACTGTAAGCTTGAGATCCGGGATCTTTAAATACATCAACAATTTCAAGCGATCGTTTGAAATTGTTGATGTATTAGAATCAATAATCTCAGATTTAGTTCAGCTGCCTCTTAGCTCAAGAATTTGAGATAAAAGGGGCGTGCGGAAACTTGGGTTGTCTCCGCCGGATTGCCCTCCTGATTCTCGCTCTGGCCGTTTCGCTGCTGGATCACCGCCATCTGAACAGTTGACAGATCTGTTGCCAGAGTGACGGTTTGAAGACACGGATGTGCCCGCAGTTTTCTTTGTCCTCCAGAATGACAATCATCTGACCACAGCGCAGCGGGTGTTGACGACAGATCGCCATGATCTCCGGAAGCGTACGCGCCTCTCCGATTGTCACAGCTCCCTCGAGCTGCTGTTCTGGGGCGTATGCATTCTCATAGACCTGCCTAGAGACCACGACTGCCTCGCACGATACCATAATCTTCTCCCCAAACCTAACGGTCACGGTCGGTTTTCACCTCCGCATCGTTGGACATTCTAATAAATACAGTAATTTGGCGCTTTTGTAAAGGAATAAATGGCATTCTGTGTGTAAAATACAAATATACAACAAAAAAATCCCCCTGATTTCTCAAGAGGATTTTTTCGTCATTAACTTAGTTTAGTTGTCATCCCCGCGCAGGTCTTCGATTGTACTCAGACTGTGAGCAACAGTCGAACAGCGGGGATCCATTCCTTAATGTTTGTGCTACCTGGATTCCCGTCTTCACGGGAATGACAGTTGTGCATTACATCATTCCGCCGTACGGATTGCCACCCATCGGCGGCATACCGGCGCCTCCGCCAGCTGGCGGATTCTCCGGCTTGTCAGTGACGACCGCTTCAGTGGTCAAAATCAATGCCGCAATGGAAGCGGCGTTTTGCAGCGCACTTCGTGTCACTTTGGCCGGGTCGATGATGCCCATGGTTATCATATCGCCGTATTCACCTGTCGCGGCATTATAGCCCTCACCATTTTTCAATTTTTTGACTTCACTCAGCACGACGGCGCCTTCGACACCGGCATTTTCAGCGATTTGTCGGACCGGAAATTCGACTGCCTTTTTGACGATCTCAAGACCAAGGCTCTCGTCATCCTTGGTCGCACTCGATTTGATTCCAGCAGCAGCATTTAACAGTGCCACACCGCCGCCAGCCACAATTCCTTCGGCAATAGCTGCCTTGGTCGCGTTGACTGCATCCTCGACTTTGAATTTAATTTCCTTCATCTCCGTCTCGGTCGCGGCACCAACCTTGATAACACCGACGCCACCGGATAGTTTTGCTAGACGTTCCTGCAGTTTTTCTTTGTCATAGTCAGATTTAGTACCGGCGATCTGCTTCTTGATAGCATCAATCCTGGATTTAATAGCTGACACCTTACCTTTGCCTTCGACGACGACAGTGTTGTCCTTATCGGATTCGATTTTGCGAGCACTCCCAAGCATATCAAGTTCAGTGTCCTCGAGTTTGTGACCAAGGTCGGTCGAGATGACAGTTGCACCAGTCAGAGCGGCGATGTCTTCCATCATTTCTTTGCGACGATCCCCAAAACCAGGAGCCTTGACGACCAAAACATTTAGCACTCCTCGAAGTTTATTTAGAATTAGCGTTGCCAATGCTTCACCCTCGACATCTTCAGCGATGATAACAATGTCTTTTTTGCCAGCAGTCGCCATCTTTTCTAGTAGCGGCAACACCTCGGCGATAGCAGAGATTTTTTTGTCAGTAATCAAGATGTAAGGATTTTCCAAAACAGCCTTCATCGAAGCAGTGTCGGTGATCATATATTGGCTGATGTAGCCGTTGTCAAACTGCATCCCTTCGACAACCTCGGTTTCCATCCCCATCGTATTTGATTCCTCGACAGTGACGACGCCGTCCTTGCCGACCTTGTCCATAACCTCAGCAATCATAGTCCCAATCTTGTCGTCGCCAGAAGAGACTGAGGCAACCTGAGCAATCTCGGCTTTGCCGGAAATTTGTTTTGTCTTCATATTTTTAACGATTGCTTCTGTCGCTTTCTCGATACCGTGTCTGACCTGGATCGGATTGGCACCGGCGGCAACATATTTGATGCCCTCGTTGATCATCGACTGAGCAAGCAGTGTCGCTGTGGTCGTGCCATCACCGGCGACATCGTTGGTCTTGCTGGCGACTTCCTTGATCAACTGCGCACCCATATTTTCAAATTTGTCTTCGAGCTCAATCTCTTTGGCAATAGTGACGCCATCATTTGTAATTGTCGGTCCGCCAAAACTTTTATCTAGCACAACGTTGCGACCCTTGGGTCCGAGAGTGACTTTGACTGTGTCAGCCAATTTATTGACACCATCCTTTAGCTTTCCCCTTGCTTCCTCTGAAAATTCAATCATCTTTGACATTTTTACTCCTAAAATTTTTAGATAAAGTTTATTCCATCACGGATCTTTTTTCACGGATCGGCACGGATAGAAAACTACAATTAATCTGTGAATATCCGTGTGACATAATCCGTGTTAGAACCATCCTTTTTATAAGATCCCGAGGATCTCTTCTTCCTTCATAATCTTGTATTCGACATTATCTATTTTGATCTCGTCGCCGGAATACTTCGAATAAAGAACTTTGTCCCCTAGCTTGACGGAAAATTCATGTTTCTTGCCGTCTTTTATCTTGCCATTGCCGAGAGCAACTATCTTGCCCTGAGCTGGTGCTTCCTTGGCGGTGTCTGGGATGATGATGCCGCCTTTTGTCTTGGCTTCAGCTTCGAGTGGCTTGACTAAAACGCGGTCAGCAAGAGGTTTAATCATTTTTCTCCTTATTAACTTAAAAAATGGCTACTAATAATAAATATCAATTAGAACAAAAAATGTCAAGTCTACTTTACAATTTGTCTACAAATTACAAATTTAAATACTAATTTACAAATAATTTGTATGTTTGTAATTGATTTGTAATATGCAGAATTTTGGCAATTAATAAAAAATGCGGCAACAATCCAAGGGGGAAAGATCGCTACCGCAGACACAATATACTTGATTTCAGTCTCTGAAGTCAAGCGTAAAATAGACTAGAAATTTTTAATGTCTTTATTTTTTAGCATTATTTTGTTATTCTTCAGCATGTTTCGACGGGAGAAAGGAAGATCAAATCCCCATGAAACCAATCACTCGTGCTTACATCGATGTCGATAGCAAGAAGGGCTTGGCCCCATTCTCTCGGCACCTTGTCAAGCACGGTATCAAGATCATCTGCCCGCAGACGATGGTCTCAGAGTTTGGCAGCCGTGGTGTTCAAGTCACTGCTGTCAAAATGGTGTACTCCTCACCATTGCTCCAGACAACCAATGGCAAGCGCAGCCCGTGTCAGAGCGCGCTACAAGGAGAAAAACCGAACAGGCTGTTCTCCGTCGACGAGATGTTCTGCTTCAACGTTGGCGGGGTTGAGCAGATCGGCCTCGTCGTCGTCAACCTGCCGCTGCCCTGCAAGGTGTCACGACCCCAACTCGGTGATCAAAGCACTGAGGTTGAACGCACTCGGCTCGCTCTGTTGACAGCGGCGACCTACGAATCCGGCGTCATCGTCATCTACGACCCGTTCCAGTATCGATCTTTCGTGAAGAAACTGGAGTGGCGTGGACTCGATCATCAGGCCGATGCCGCTTACCTGTGTGAGCTGCGACAAAGTGCCTTGGGCTTTCTCGCCGCTTTCACTGCACAGCGCGCCCAGGCCTGTGCCGCAGCCACCGAGACCAGCGACGATGAATGAAATCGCGTCGCTACACTCCCCGCAGCCACCCTGAGCAATGTGTTCCAAAAAAAATACAGAGTTCTCGGTGGCTGCACAGCCCCCAAAATAATTTGCAAAAAAATATTTAGAAGCCAGCATTTAACAGTACTGGTCTTTCTTTTTTTGTCTGATTATGGTATGGTCGGCTCAACCTCAAGCACTGAACTTGAGACCAGGAGACAGACCATTCTACAGATTCATCGGGCACTACTCTGCCCGCGTGCATTCAACAATCTCGGCGGATTGACAAGAGGGTTGCTTGATCTCGGTGTTAGGACAGACACAACAAGCGAGATCATCAGCGCCTTGAGTTTCAATTGCATTGAAGATGAACTTCTCACTGATGTCATCACGCTTCCGGGCATTGGTGGCTGTTACCGCTCCGCGGCCTGGTGCATCCACCCTCGCATCATCGGGGCGATTGCCGCTGCGACACCTGAAGATGTGACGCGCGCAGACTTCTGCAAGACCATCGGTGTCCAGCCGATCGACCTCGTCATCGTCAACTTCATCGACCCCGAAGTGACGGAAGAAACGACGGCTGAGGAAGCGGCGATGATGATCGACGTCATGCGCTACGCCCTGCTTGTCGCGGCGATGAACCCCGAAGTTGCCGTGCTGACTAAGCCGAATGACTACGACGAGTTCCTCACTGAACTCCGAAAGCACAACGGCTCGATCAGCCAGGAGTACCTCGACGACCTCAATGCTCTGGCTTGTGACACGCTGATGATTCTCAACCATGATCTCTTCACGCTGACACAGCCGATCCACGCCGGCACCCACGCCCAGTCGGCACCGACCCCCTGATGTTTCCCCATCCCGCCATCACCCGAGACTATTGCCTTGTGCGATCCTGTCTCGGGTGGTGGCCCCTGCCCCAAAAATCTCCACAGATTTTCGAAATTTGCAAAAAAATATTGTTTCTAGTATATTGGAATAAATACAACATAGTATCCTCAAAAAAAACTCCACGAGCGCCAGCGAGTAAGCTAGTCAGCTTATCAGCCGGTCAGTAAAACTAGAAGGAGTTTTTTGCATGTTATACAGCTGGTCAGCTTATCAGCCGGTCAGTTAGTCAGTTGGGAGGAAAATGGCAAAGATTAACAGCTTCACAGAAATCGTTGCTTGGCAAAAAGCACATGAGTTAGTGCTTGCAATTTATTCTCTGACAAAGGATTTTCCAAAAGAAGAGATGTTCTGTCTAGCAAGCCAGGTACGTCGCGCTGTCGTCTCAATTGCTGCAAACATCGCCGAAGGATTCAGACGAAAAAGCTACAAAGATAGTGACCATTTTTATACAATTTCCGCAGGATCACTGGAAGAAGTAAAATACTATCTCGTTCTCTCTCGTGATTTGAGCTATATCACAGAGGCTGAGTATTTAAAATATTTTGATTTAGCAGAAGAAGTTAGCAAAACTCTGAGCGGATGGAAAAATTCGCAAAATAAATATTAATACTGGTTAGCTGATAGGCTGAAAGGCTGACGGGCTGACAAGCTGGAGATAAAATGTCAAAGAAGTACATTTTCGTCGTCGGTGGGGTGATGTCATCTGTTGGCAAAGGTATTGCGACAGCATCAATCGGCACTATTTTGAAATCAAAGGGTTTTCGTGTTACCGCACTCAAGGCTGACCCTTATGTCAATGTCGACGCAGGGACGATGAATCCGACTGAGCACGGCGAGGTTTTCGTCACCAAAGATGGCGACGAATGTGATCAGGACATGGGCAACTACGAACGATTTCTCGGCGAGGATTTGACGAAAATGAACTATATGACGACCGGTCGAATTTATCAAGCAGTTATCAATCAAGAACGCAATCTCAAATACGACGGTAAGTGTGTCCAAGTTGTCCCCCATGTTCCAGAAGAAATTATCTCTCGAATCAACGCCTCAGTTAAAGGGACCAAATCCGAAATTGCTATCATCGAAATTGGCGGTACTGTCGGTGAATATGAAAATCTACTTTTTCTCGAAGCCGCCAGAATGATGAAATTAAAAAATCCCAAAGATGTCGTTTTTGTTCTCGTCTCTTACCTGCCTATTCCAGCCAAGGTTGGCGAGATGAAAACAAAACCAACCCAACACGCTTCCCGTGAGTTGAACTCTTGTGGTATTCAGGCTGATTTTATTCTTTGCCGAGCCGAAAATCCAATTGATGAAAGACGACGCGAAAAATTGGCAACTTTTTGCTCGATTGATCCAGAAAACGCTATTAGTGCTCCAGATGTTGACTGTATATATGACATTCCGGTTAATTTTGAAAATGAACATTTTGGCCAAAAAATCCTCAAAAAACTCGGGCTGAGACCAAGGCAAAAAGATTTAGTTGAGTGGCGACAATTTGTTTCTTTAGCTAAGAGTGCAAAAAAAGAAATCAACATTGGGATCGTCGGCAAATATTTTGAAACTGGGAATTATGTTTTGTCAGACTCATACATTTCTGTAATTGAATCAGTCAAAATCGCTGCTTGGACTCAGGGTTTTAGCCCAAAGATGGTTTGGCTCTCCTCGGATGAATATGAGACAAATCCTGCAAAATTAAAGGAATTGAGTCAGCTAGACGGCGTCATCGTTCCCGGTGGTTTTGGTTCACGTGGAATTGAGGGCAAAATTTCGGTTGCAAAGTACTGTCGTGAGAACAAAATCCCCTATTTTGGTCTTTGCTATGGGATGCAGATCGCAACGATCGAATTTGCTCGCAATGTCTGCAAACTAAAAGATGCTCACACTGAGGAGATCAATCCAGAGACTCCCTACCCAGTCATTCACATCATGCCGGAACAAAAATCGAAATTGCGTCACAAAGATTACGGCGGTTCGATGCGTCTGGGCGAATATGCTTGCCAACTGCAAAAAGGCACAAAAGCCGATGCAGCTTACAGAAACTCTAATTTTCCAATTTCTGACGACAATATCATCTTGGAGCGCCATCGCCACCGCTACGAAGTGAATAACGACTATCGCGAGCAATTGGAAAAATGCGGTCTGGTCGTCGCCGGTGTCAATCCGGAGCGTGATCTAGTCGAAATCATCGAGATCAAAGATCATCCTTTTATGATCGGAACCCAGTTTCATCCCGAGTTTGACTCTCGCCCACTCAGACCACAGCCGCTGTTTAAGGCTTTCATCAAGGCGGCCGGCAAGAGACACTCTAGTTCGTAAAGTTACAAAGTTTGTAAAGTAAAAAGTTGCGAATTGTCACGTGACGCTATTTTGTTTGTGATCTTGATATGAGCGAAGTGTGAAATTAACAACACAATATTTTACTTGATTAAAAATTACATACAAAATTGAAACGGTCGTTTCAATTTTGTATGTAATTTTTATATTGAGAATTATTTTTCCCTGTTTACCATAAACTCTTTGATTAGTTCAGCGACCAAGAACGAGATAATTACGAAGCCCACGATCGTCAGGCTCTCGTTTAATGTCAGACTGACCAGGCCAAAAACTGGAGCCAGCGGCGCAGTAAAGATTAGCAGTTGAATAATTATAATAATTATTGCACTGACGAGCAGATATTTGTTCTCGAAAAAGCCTTTGAAATCGCGCCAAATCGGCTCACGGTTACGGATTGAAAAGGCATAGCCAAGCTCAACAAAGATTATAAAAACAAAGACAAGCGTCCTCGCTTTTGCAATTGAGAAATTGAGTCCCCACAGGTATAGGCCAAGACTAAGAATAAAAGAGAGCACAGTCAGGGCTAGGGCGTATTTGATCGACTTCTTGAGCGAATTTGTATTGACTGGTCGCGGTTTTTGCCGCAATACACTCCGACTCGGCTTCTCAAACGCCAGCGTGATGCCAGAGATATTTTCTGTCACCATATTGTTCCACAAAATCTGCATCGTCAGAAGTGGCACTGGTAGACCAAAGAGAAAAGCAATGATAATCAGGGTTACTTCGTTGAAATTACCAGAGATAAGCAAGGTGACAACATTGCGGATGTTATCGTGAATAGTCCTGCCGTATTCTACGGCCGAGACGATCGTTCCGTAGTGATCGTCCGCCAGGACAATATCTGAGGCATCCTTGGCGATGTCAGTGCCTCGGAGCCCCATGCTAATGCCGACGTCGGCTTTCTTCAGCGCCGGGGCATCATTTGTGCCGTCCCCTGTCACCGCAACAGAATAGCCATTTTCACGCAAAGCCGAGACGATGTTTATCTTGTCTTCCGGTGTGACTCGAGCAAAAACTTTGACTTTTTGCAGCGCGATCGCTAGTTCTTTTTTATTTAAATGTTCAAGCTCTTCGCCGGAAATTATCTCGTCGTCAGAAGCATCGAATCCAACCGAGTTTGCAACCGCCTTGGCCGTCTCTAGGTGGTCTCCAGTAATCATGATCGGGCGAATGCCGGCCGCAATCGTCTTCTCTATCGCCTCTTTGACCCCAAAACCGGCCTCATCAGCAAAAGCCATCAAACCAAGAAATTTCAAGCCACGCAGAGTGCTCGACGCGCCGGCATCTAATTTTTTCTCAGCCAAAGCCAGAACCTTGAAACCAGTGCTGCTTAATTCCTTGGTCGTTTCCAGAATTTTTAATTGCTCTCCTTTCCGACAATCACAGAGCTGAACAATTTTTTCTGGCGCACCCTTGGCAATAAGATATTTACGATTGCCAATTTTGACCGTCACGGCCATAAACTTTTTCAGTGAACTAAATGGTATCTCGGTAATTTTTTTAAACTTTGATTGAGTTTTTTTATTTTTTGCCAGCGAGGCAGCGATCGCTCGATCAACTGCATCGCCTGACGAAACATTGGTGCAGGCTAAACTTTTTTCAAGAAAATCGACTGTAGCAGGCGCTGAATGTGACGACTGCTTTTCTAGGTCTTTTCCAGCTAAGTATACTGCCGAAAGTGATAGCTCGTTTTTGGTCAACGTTCCAGTCTTGTCAGTCGCGATCACATTGACACTACCGAGTGCTTCAATCACGGCCAGCCGCCGGACGATCGCCTTTTTTTGAGCCATCCTTGAGACACCGACAGAAAGAGCAAGTGTAATTGCCGTCGGCAGACTTTCAGGCACCATGCCGACAAGTAGAGCAATAGTAAAAGTCGAGAGTTCCCAAACAGGCATATTTGAGCGCCAGCCAAAGATAAAGATGACTGCTGCGAGAACGATGGCGATCAGGCCCAAAACTTTCGCTAAATACAAAATTTCTTTTTCCAGGTGTGTTTTCTCTTCTCCAACCTCGACCAAACCAGCAATTTTGCCAAATTCGGTCTGATCAGCAACAGCAACGACAACCCCGCGACCATGTCCGGCAGCAATCAATGTGCCGGCATACACCATGTTGCTACGGTCAGCTAGAGCCGTCTCGATCTTACAAGCAGTAGTCTGTTTTGGAACTTCAAGTGATTCACCGGTCAGAGCCGATTCGTCGACAGTAAGCGACTCTGTTTTAATCAAGCGAAGATCAGCGGGCACTTTATTACCATCGGACAGCTCGATAATATCACCAACAACTATCTTTTCGTTCTCAATATTTCTACCTTTTCCGTCGCGAATTACCGAGGTGTTGGCTTGGTATGACCGAGCCAGATCAAGCATCGACTTCTCAGCATGATATTCCTGAAAAAAACCAAGCAAAATATTTATTACGATGATAAAAAGCAGGACCAAGGCTTGCAACATTCCGTCAGCAAAATATGAAATAGCGGCGGCGACAAAAAGAAGCCAGATAAACAGATTGCCAAATTGACGCAGAAATATCTCAAATGCCGAGATATTTTTGCGTTTTGAGAGAGCGTTTGGACCGTTCTTTTCCAAAAGAGCTTCGGCCTTTTTCTGCGTCAAACCAAGCTCAGCACTTGTCTCAAAGTGTTTGACGACATCACTGGATGACCATTGATAAAATTGATATTGCTTCAAGTCCCCTCCATTTCAATTGATGGCCGTGAATAACCACCTACGGTGTTGGCGGTGGCGTTTCAGTTGGTGCCGGCGGCCCAACTAGCCACTGTTCAGCAATGGCGGTGTAAACTGAGTGAAAACCTTTGTCTTGCAAGACGGTACCATCAGTAGCTTTGACTGTGTATTGAAAGTCAGTCGTCGCACCTTGGTGTGAGTGACCAACCAGCTTTTTTTCGCCCGGCTGCAGAGTATCGCTGGCAGTCTCGACTGGTGGTGGTGGTTCAACATAATTGGATACAACGGGGGTGGACATCGTGACGGAGCGCCCATCCTTCGTCCCATAAAATGTAAATGTAAGTTTGGTCCCAACAATCTGAGACTGGATGAGAATGTAGCTCGAAAAGTTGTTTACAAACTTAAAATCAGGTGAAGGGTCAAAAATTGTTGCATCCATTCCTGCCGGCGGTTCATAATAACTGACACGATAAGCGTGATTGCGCCGCTCGGTAATTTTCATCCCTGAGTTCATCGACGCTCGGAAAAGAGTTGTCGAAACCTGGCAGAGCCCACCGCCAAAGTCAGGAACGGTTTTGTCATTCTTGATCACCAGCTCGGGTAGATAGCCGGTTGAAGCATCGATTTTACCCAGGTGTCCCAAAGTCGAAAATGTTTCACCAGGCTTCAAAAGCACACCATTGATCGCCGCGGTGCCAATGGTAATGTTGTGAACTCGATTGCTCGGAGAGTTGTAAAAGCTTGTTGTTCCACTCCCGACAACCTCAGTAATGCCATATGTTGAGATATCATCGGAGGTGACATCTGCCTGTTTTGTCGCGATAGTTAGATTTATCAAACCGGCGTCGACGACTGCACTATCGTTGATCCTAGCAAAAAGTGCACTCTGAATATCAGTAATAGTTTTGACTTGATCTAATGTCTTACCAGCTTGCGAAAGTTGAAAGACTCCGACCTTTCCGTCTGAAATTGTCAGCTTAGCATCTCTCGGTACTACGTCTATACTTGTGGCTAGCTGAGAAACAAAGTTCTTGACACGTTCTGTGTTGAGAACCAGATTTAGATCATCGTTATTTGGCTGAGAGATGATGAAGCCGCCAAGCGTATCTGCATCTGCAGTGAAATCAGCTGCGCCAGACTTGAGTGTCAAATCTCCACCAGCCAAAATCTTGTTGGCGTCACTCAATGCTCGTTTTGCGTTCTCTTCTGCGATTTGAGGCTGATACTTCTCGAGTGAAAATGAATATTCACTGATTTTAATTTTTGATACTTGGTTTTTTATCTGCCTGCTAATTTCACTCTGATCCACTCTCTCTCCAGCCGTCCGATCGGTCGATAGTTGAAATTTCTCATCAGAGTAATAAATCGAATAATCTTTTTCTGGATGATCAAGCTCGGCCGCAATCGCAATGATCTTTTGATCTAGCGCATCGCTGTTTAAAGTGTAAACTGCAGAATGATCACTTCTAGTAAAAACAGTTTTTATTTGTTCTTTTAGAGCTGTAACCGCACTTTTATTGCGTCCGCCTGACCAAATTACTGCAACTGTCGCATCGACATCATAGTTGAGACCAATCTCTGCTGGATTAATCTCGTATGTTTTTCCAGAATCAGAATTTTTCAGGGTCAATGTTGACCCGCTAGTTTTAGCAATCCTTTTTTTGATCAATGTCGTCAAGTCGGTCCGACTCAAACCGGAAAGTTTGGTCTCGCCTAGATATTGGTTGCGGTAGACTTTTGAATTAAAAGATATCGAATAGATAGCAAAAGACAAAAGCACTAAAACCAAAAAGGCTCCTACTGCCAGTAGAGTGATTTTGACTGATTTGCGCTTGAAAAATTTATGTCTGATCTTCACGCCGAGTTCAAGCCCGATTTAATTTTATTTCGACTTTATTATAACACAGCTTGGTGAAATTCAGAACACAGAATTCAGTAGTTGCTCACTCGCCCTCTTTGTCATCCTCGGGTTCAACGGTGAAGCTCGAGAGAGAAGCCCGGGGATCCATAAAAAATTTGTGCTACATGGATTCCCGCCGGAGTTTACCCCGTACTCTGATACGGGGTGGGAACGACAGATACGAGTGAGCAGTTGCGAAATTTGACTTCTTTTTCAGGATAATGAATAATTAGGATGTTAACAAAAAAAATAAATGAAACGGAGGAGTGATGGGATGGTGGCCATTTGGTAAGAAAAAAAAGGATGAAACACTTGATGGAGTATTAAGTCAAAGTGCGACACAAAATCAGCCTGCTGATGCAAATGCAACCCCAGATCCAGCAACAGCAACTACTACTACTACTGCGGCTCCGACCGATACGCCAGCTGATACTAGTGCTTCCGGTACTACCTCAACCGCAGCTCCAGCTGATAGTTCGTCACAGGAATTATCAGATATTCCTTCACCGCTCAATCCCGATACAGACACATTACAACCCGCCAGTGACGACACAGCTGCTGCACCGGCAATATCAGATGTTCCGATCGAACGTGACGCCGTTATTGATTTGCCAGAGCACCCAGCTGCAGCTGAGACCGGTGACGGTTCTGAGCCAACACCACCGGCTACGCCAGACCAATCAACTGATGGTGCCACACCACCGGCTACGCCGACTCCTGCTGCCACAGACGACACGACTCCTGATCAACCAACCCCGCCGGCACAGCCCTAATCTCGACAAAAGTTTATAAATAAAAAAGTCTCCATCACGGAGACTTTTTTATTTATTGTGTTATGCAAATCTAGTCTGAATTGCTCAAAATTTCGTTTAGGATTTCTTTTGCCTTTGTCTCACGACGCTTGGTCTCGGCTTTCTCAGTCGCGACAGTTATTATCAAAACTTCACCATCTTTGACTTCTCTTGGCAACAATTTTGCCGATAACTCGATCTTCTCATCATCAGCATCAAGCAAGACCGCTATATCCCCTTCAGTCCGGTCGAGAGTAAGCTCATGAATGGCAGTGTCGTTGGATGATTTCATATAAAGCTGACTAGCTGATAGACTTGTTGGCCTTCTTCCCACTGAGAAGCATTCCGCCAGCGATGAAAATGATTAGAACGGCGACGATAATGTATTTGGCAGTTGCGGTGACGGTAGTTGTGATCAGGGTGCTGGCGATCAGCAGGGCGATGATGTTAACAACCTTGATGATCGGGTTGATCGCTGGACCGGCAGTGTCTTTGTAAGGATCACCGACTGTATCACCGGTGACAGCCGCAGCGTGAGCAAAGGAACCTTTACCACCATGCGCGCCATCCTCAATGTATTTCTTGGCATTATCCCAGGCACCACCACCGGAGGTCATCGAGATAGCGACGAAGAGACCGGTGATAATTGCACCGATCAGGAAGCCACCCAGAGCAACTGGACCGAGAAGAAAGCCGACCAGAATTGGCGAAACGACGGTAATAACTGATGGCAAAATCATCTCGCGAATAGCAGCCTTGGTCACGATATCGACAGCCGTACCGTACTCCGGCTTCGTCTTGCCCTCCATGATACCCTTGATCTCCTTGAACTGTCGTCGAACTTCGACGACAACCGCACCGGCCGCTTTGCCGACTGCTTCCATCGCCAATGAGCCGAAGTAATATGGGAGGAGTCCACCGAGGAACAAGCCGACCAAGACGTAAGGATTGGTCAGGTCAAAAGATAAATGCGAACCGCTATTGGCCAATTTCTGCGTGTAGTCAGAGAAAAGAACCATCGCCGCCAAGGCCGCTGAACCGATGGCATAGCCCTTGGTCACAGCCTTGGTCGTGTTACCGACAGAATCAAGAGCGTCTGTATGAACACGAACATCGGCAGGTAGCTCTGCCATTTCTGCGATACCGCCAGCGTTGTCAGCCACAGGACCGAAGGCGTCGATGGCGACGATGATGCCGGTCATAGACAACATTGCCATCGCCGCAACAGCGATACCGTAAAGACCAGCCAGCGAGTAAGCTGAGAGAATGGCGACACAAATCATGATGACAGGAGCAGCAGTTGATCGCATCGAAACGGCCAGGCCGGCGATAACATTGGTACCATGGCCAGTGTTTGATGCCTCAGCGATAGATTGAACCGGCTTGTAATCCTTTGAAGTGAAATATTCTGTGATGACAACCATCGCTGCAGTTACCAGCAGACCGACAAGAGAGGCAAGATAAAGATCTTTGACTGCATAAGTGCCGTTGTCTGTCATCAACCATTTGGTAATGTAGTAAAAAACGATTGCCGAAAGAATACCAGCAACAGCCAAGCCACGGTAAAGCGTGCCCATGATGTTCTTGGACTTTTTATTCAATTTGACAAACCAGCTACCGATAATCGAGGTCGCGATTGAAGCTGCGCCAAGAACCAGCGGGTACAGGATAGCATTTTCATAACCTGAGAAGAAAAGGTGTCCCATCAGCATCGTCGCAATAGCAGTGACAGAGTATGTTTCAAACAAATCTGCCGCCATGCCAGCACAGTCACCGACATTGTCACCGACATTGTCAGCGATTACGGCTGGATTGCGCGGATCATCCTCGGGAATACCGGCTTCAACTTTACCGACCAGATCAGCGCCAACATCAGCCGCTTTGGTAAAGATTCCACCACCAAGACGAGCGAAGATTGAGATGAGTGAGCCACCAAAGCCAAGTCCGATCAGAGCATCGATATCTTTGAAAAAGCTATAGAAACCAGCGACAGCCAGAAGTGCCAAGCCGACGACTAGCAAGCCAGTGACGGTGCCGGATTTAAAGGCGACGTCCATACCAGCTGGCAAGCCTTTGCGGCAAGCTTCAGCCGTGCGGACATTGCCACGGACCGAAACCATCATGCCGATATAGCCAGCCAAGGCTGAAAAAACCGCACCAACGAGGAAACCGAGAGCAACTTTATAATTTAGAGCGTAGAGCAGAACGACAAAAAGAATGACAGCGACAACAGCAACAGTCGAATACTGTCTGTTAAGATAGGCCATCGCCCCTTCCTGAATCGCCTTGGCGATGTCAGTCATTTTCTTGTTGCCACTTTCCATCTTGCTGATGCGCCGCGCCAGAAGCAGGCCATAGATAATCGAGATAGCCGCCATGACAAGCGCTATTGTCATCGAAGTCGTGTACATAATCTCTCCCACATTAATTTAAATTAAAAATGCTGAATCACGAATAAACCTTCATAATCCAATAACTTTTAATTTAAACTTCCATCAGTGCCAACTTACCACAAGCACAAAATTTCTTCAATCTTGACGAAAGATAATAATTGTTGTAAAAGTAATTATGCCCGACCCGAAGCTCGGCAAATCGCCGAGTTGCTATTCTACCGACTCAGGAGAGCCAAATGACTGACAGTAGAGCCTGCTCGGTCTACCTGCAACTACAGGAGATCGACGGAGGGATGGTTGAAGACGGTGACGAACTGAAAGTTGGTCGCTACTACAAGCTCGTCGTCGAAGACCTCTCGAGCGGAGCTGACCGCCTCGATCCCGAGTGCGGTATCACCGTGACGACAACTCTCAATGGGAACGAACTGCGAACCTTCTTCGACCCGCAAACCACGATAGCTCGGATTGCGGAGGAGGGGGTGTATGTCGTCAGCCTCAAGATTCCGGGTCGCAACGAACCGGTGGTCTTGACTCTGATTGCCGGCCCTCCACCAGTCTTCGAGTCACAGATCGAGGTTTACATGGAAGCTGGCGGTATCCACAAGGTCAAGGCGACACCAAGAAATCCTGTCCGGGTACTGATGAGTGTACAGGTCCGAGTGTTTGGCATCGTCCAGGGCGAGGCCAGACGTGAGTTGAACGCCGACAGAATCGCTGTGTTCGGACCTGATGGCAAGGAGCACAGTCTCAACAAGACCTTCGCCCGGTTTAATCCGGTTGAACCTGGTCTACACCGAATCGTCTGCCACGTCCACGGTGACAACGATGGACTCCTCGTCGAGACTGAGCTCGAGGTTGTCCAGTAAGGCCGGCGGCTTGCCTCGTTCAGAAAAGTCGCAGAGCAGACGTCCGCCCCCATGAAGGGCGGACATCTAGCGTTTAATAAATATTCTTACCGTCATTGCGAGATCTTGACAAGTCTGGATCTCACAATGATCGCTTGAAATATACTTATAACTTAATAACTATATACTCAATACTGAATTATAAACTTCCAGCGTCTGCTTAGCCGTTTCGGCCCAGTCATATTTCTTGACCTGCTCTAGGCCAGACTTAATCAACTTTTGTCGTAGGCTGTGGTCAGAGATTATTTTTTTGATCGCACCAGTGATGTCGTCAACATTTAACGGGTCGAAATAAAGTGCGGCGTCACCCAGAATTTCCGGCATACAGGAAACTTTTGACGAGATGACCGGCGTGCCACAGGCCATTGCTTCAAGCGGCGGCCAGCCGAAACCTTCGGCTAGCGATGGTATCACGTAAGCAATCGCTCCGGCATAAATAGCGGCCAATTCGTCGTCAGAGCCAACTGGACCAGAAGTCACAATTGCTTCATTGCTCCATTGCTTCATTGCTCGGCTGTTAATTCGAGCAATTTCTTTTAGAAGCGTTTTTTCTTTTCTGTCAATTTTGCCAACTAAAACTAACTGGACAAATTTTTCATTTTCAAAAACGTACTTCTCGTAAGCCGCAAGTAAACGCGATAAATTCTTGTGTGACTTCCAAGCACCAACATAGAGAAGATAATCATTTTCAATTTTATTTTTCTGGCAAAACTTGTCGAGAAGTTCTCGGTGGCTCTTGGCTGTGATATTAAATTTAGAATGATCAATGCCATGATAGATAAGATTAATCTTTTCCTCGCGACCTCGCAAAGTGTAAATTATTTCTCGTTTTGTTTCCTCCGAAGCAGTGATAATCGCCGCCGAATCTCGCGCGGCCGATTTTAGCACGGGCAAGAATGCTGCTCTTTTGACGAAATTTGCCTTGGCATGATTTAGCAATATCAGATCATGAATCGTCACGACAAATTTGCCCCGATAACGAATCGGGTGATTGAATTGAGGAAAATGAACAAGATCATAGTGTTCTTTTTTAAGAAATTTCAACAGACCAACTTGTTCGTTTAGCGAGTAATGCTTAATATCCAAAACTTTGATTTGTAAATTTCTAATTTCTAATTCCGAATTTCTAATTAAATTCCCAAGTTCCAATTTTTTAATGTCAAAACTTCCGCCGCAAGCATCTACTCCGGCAGGGCGAATTAGCAAGGTGTAACTATTTTTTTTGTCCAATTCCAAAATGTGTGACAGTAATTCTAGTGTGTACCGTCCGATCGACTCCCCAACCCCAACGAAACGACCATCAATTAAGATTCTACTCATCTTTTTTTCCTAAATTAGCACCAATCAGTGCAAACAATGTCCAGCTGGTCGCTGGGCTATCAGCAAAGGTGTGAAGAAATATTGCCGCGATCGACACTGCGATCAACCCGTAAGCCAGACCAGTATTTTTCTTTATCATATCGAGAAACAAAACCACTATCAACCAAAGCCAACAAACTAAACCAATGACTCCAATCTCAAGTAAAATTTGCAGGTACCATGACTCGGAGATAAGACCGTCGTGATATTTCAGCACTAGCGGTCCAGCCGAACTCAGCCCTGAACCAAAAAGTAATTTGACCGGCTGGCGGAGACGTTTTTTCATCTCTGTCAGAGTCGTTGTCGCAGCAATTTCGTGGCTGACTTGCGATGTATCATGAGTCAAAATTGATGCCGTGGCACTGCCGCCGCTGACCGTTTTGACAGATAAAATAGGGATTAGCATCACAATAATTGAGATAAAAATTATTTTAAACCGAACCGACCAACTTTTAAAAACAAAAATCAGTGTGAGCAAGACAATCACTGCCAAGCCGATCCAAGCCGCCCGAGAATAAGCGAAGCCGAGACCAAGAATTATGATCATGTAATACAAATAATCAGTCCAGTTAAATTTCTTTGCTCGAGCAATTCTTACCAAAACTAGGCCAGCCGCCAACAAAAGATAATTAGAGAGTTGGCTTGGTCCGTTAAAAATCGAGTCACTTCGTGGCGTCAGGCCGACAAAGTAGTTGCCGAAACCAAAATCAGGCGAGAAATTCAACAATTTCTGCCAGTAATGAACCGGCAGAAAACGTTCGACAATTGCCCAGGCTGAAATCAACCCAGCCAGAACTAAATAGATTTTAATTAGACTCTGCGATAATTTTTCCGGTAAATCAGAGGCGATAAACAGTGTTAGCAGAAAAAACAAATCAAAGCGGAAACCCTCGATACCGCGACCCGCACTCTTGGACAAGAAGACGGCAGAGATCAGACCAAAAACGATTAAAATCAGGGCGATCACCCGGCCGCTTGAAAGATGTTTTTTGATACGAACCAGAAAAAACAAAAGTATGAAAAATTCATACCAATGCGCTAGCCAGAAGGAAGTTCCAGCACTAAAATGGCAGACATTAAATAAAAATTCTTGTGCAAAGACCTGAAATGGCAAATAGACTATTAGTATCGCAAGAAATATAAAAACAAATTTTTGCCAATTCTTTTTCATTCTAATTGCTCCTCATTACTATCGGCTGAACCAAGGATTAATAGAAACGTATAGACGGCAACTTGACCGGTATATAAACTGATAAAAAGACCGGCGACAAGAAAAGCTGGAACTAGCAGACGAGCCGTCCGAAATGTCGGATTGTCTGACGGTGCTACTACAATTTTGCGCCACAACAGAACTATAATACTTATAAAAAGCAAAAGGCCGATCAAACCAAACTCCTCAAATGTATCTAGGTAGGTACTTTCTGTCCAGTAATTTGGCCCATCATCAAGTCGATTTTGTGTCGTCGGCCCGGCATCACCAGCACCACGACCAAGCAAGCCGATGTCATGTCTGGTCTGCCAAATTCGTTTATACTCAGCAAATCGTTCATTTGTCGAAACTCCATGAGTGACAATTTGATTGACTGTCGCCGATTTTCGCGCCAGAACAAAAATCCCGGCACAAACGATCAATAATATTGCTATAAGTTGTGCAACTTTTGTCACCCTAAATTTGTAACGCGAAACGAGGGCGACAAAAGAAAGCACTACCAGCCCAATCCAGACACTTCTCGAAAAAGTCAGTATAGCAATTAAAAAATAAACCCAGATCAACCATTTTGGTGTTTTTAATTCTTTGCCCCAAGATAAGACAATTGTGATTAAAACAAGGAGATATAGTCCGAAAGCGTTTGGTCCAGCCAAGACTGATTGGAGCCGATGCAGATTGGCCGCACCGACAAAATGATCAGCTGAGAGTGTCCCCTGACTCGAGATCGCCGTCACTAGTGGTAGCTTGACACCGATTAGTTCCGGTATGGATAGAGTGACGATGAACACACTGACCCAGATAACACTTTTGAAAATGGATTTTTTTTCTGATTGGGTAAAATTAGCCAAACTCAAAGTTAGGAGAAAAAGCATCGGTACGGCTGAAAAACGAACGCCACGAAGCCACTGCAAGGTGCTTGCCTCGCTCCAGAAATATGATAAAAGAATCCAAAATATATAGACAATAATTAGAAAAATCGGTAATGATTTTATTTTTTGCAAATTCACCCGAGGCAAAACAGTCAAAAACAACAGAAGAACTAATATGTCACGGATAAGGCTAATTGTCAGCTGCCCAGTCAGACTTACAAGCCACGAAGATATCGGCAAGAAAAATATCAATAAATATAGATAATTAATCCTTAATTCGCTTCTATTCGGCAGCTTGAACATGCAAAACCTCCGCAAGCGCAATAATCAGCCAAAATATTGATGATAGATCGTTTTTGAAATAAGTTGTGTCAAAAAGACCATGAATCAGGATCGCTGCCATCGCCATCATTAGACAAACAGGGATTAATTCTGAACGCCGCGACCAAAGTGATTGAAAAAAATCCTTGATCAAAACGATAAAAACTGCTAGCCCAAGGATCCCTAAGTTGAGCCACATTGCCAGATAAACATTGTGAGGATGAAGCGCATAAGGTAAAACATTGTCGATAAAATCGATATCATCGTCCGCCACTTCAGCAATCTTTTCATAAAAGCTACCAAGACCGATGCCAAAAACGGGTTGAGACGCGCCAATATCTATCGAATAGTGCCAGATTTGAAGCCGATCACTATTGCTTTCGCTTCGGTTTGCCGTGACCGCACTGAAATTTAGAGAGAAAATCGACAATGCAACCAAAATTAGGACAATCAAA
>Ga0210057_1001090_pt1 | contig 42243 bp, 35 predicted proteins | sample CryGeyCG2114_010_2_FD_183968 | JGI IMG/M metagenome (GOLD analysis project Ga0210057, IMG submission 183968) | Groundwater microbial communities from aquifer - Crystal Geyser CG10_big_fil_rev_8/21/14_0.10 (SPAdes) (version 2) | ecosystem: Environmental > Aquatic > Deep subsurface > Groundwater ... | reverse complement strand
TTAGGTGCACTTAGTTACAAGGGCTTTACGAATAACCTACGCCTGTCCCTGCTGACTTGATAACATGAAAACAGTTGCAATTGTGGCCAACGGCCAAATTAACTCCCCAGAAATCCTTCGCCCACTAATCTTGTCCCATGACAGCGTAGTGGCAGTCGATGGGGGGCTTAAACATTGCCACAAAATGAATATTACCCCTAATTTGATCATTGGTGATTTTGATTCTTGTCCCCAAGAAATTTTGCAACTTTATCGAAGTATCCCCAAGCTCACTCTTCATACCGAAAAAGATGAAACTGATCTTGAAGTTGCAATTAAGGGTGAAGAGGGGAAAATCTCCCTCTTTGGAGCGTGGGGAAATCGGATCGATCACAGTATTGGAAATTTGATTCTCCTCACCAGATGGCCCGGAAAAGTTTCAATCGAAACTGAAACTGAAAGTATTTTTGCAATCGACACATCGGTTAAAATTAAGTGCTATAAAGACCAAATCCTATCTTTAATCCCGATTAATGGCCCTGTTACAGGCATTTATACGCGAGGATTGAAGTGGGAACTACGGAATGCGACAATGGATCTAAACTTCATCGGCATCTCAAATGTTTGTCTATCAAATGAAGTGGAAATCTCAGCTAAAAGCGGATCTTTAGTGTGCTGTCTGAATAAGTTTATGGAGGAGTCCCTTTAGCGCCGTGATCATACCAGGCCTTAAGATCTCGAATTGCTTGCTCAGTACGCTTCGTAATCTGCTCTTGAGCCACTTTTTTATCGCTTCTTTCTTCCCATTCAATGGGAGACCCAAATACGACAGCCATTTTCCCAAAAATCTTCGGAACTTTTTTCCCTCTCGGCCAAGCATCATAGCTTCCATGAATGTAAGCTGGAATAATGCGACACTTCGCTTTTTGAACAAGAAAAGCTAGCCCTCTTTGCAAAGGAAGCAACTTCCCATCATAGGCACGTTCCCCTTCTGGGAAAAGGATCAGTTTTTTCCCCTCAGAGAGAAAGCCTAGCATTTTTTTAAAGGTCTGCGCATCAGAGGCTCCACGCGCTATCGGATGTGAATTTAACATCTTAATCAACCGACTCAAAATCGGGATTTTAAAAAGACCTTCTCGAGCAAGAAAGTGAACCTCTTCAGGGCATGAAATAGATAAAACAGGTGGATCGTAATAAGAAGCGTGATTAGCGGCAATCACAGCAGCCCCATTTCGGAAGTGTTCTAATCCGTAAATACGCAAACGAAAACAAGTCTTAAAAAAGAAGCGCGCTAGTGAATATACAATTTTGTAAGAGAGCTTCATTTTAGGAAAACGCTTCTTTGGTTTAAGGCGTAAAATTTTATCAATCACTTGATGCGCAGTCAGATAAGAGGTATCAATTAAAATCGAGTCAGGTGCCTGTTTAAGAGGAGATACTTCACGCGTTGTATCTGTCTCATCCCTTTTTTCGATCTCTTTCAAGATCTCATCTTGAGTCATTGAAAGATCCGGAAATTTATGAACCAATTCACTATAACGTCTCTCTGCTCGAATCTGAGGCTTCGCAGTAAGGAAAATCTTCAGGTCTGCATCAGGAAAGACAACAGTACCCATATCTCTTCCTTCAAATACAGCATCAACTGCGTACCCAAATGAACGCTGAATCTGCACCATTTTTTTACGCACTAGAGGGTAAATTGCAACTTGTGAAGCAGCCATCGAAATGGGCTGAGAGCGAATCGCTTCAGAAACATCCGTATTGCAAACAAAATAGCGCCTTTCCCCTGAGCGCGTAGATCGAATGTCATATTGGAATTTATCTAAAACTCCAACCACCTTTTCCTCGTCTGCAGGGTCGAGACCTTGATCCAAAACTAACCAGGCAAAAGAACGATACATTGCGCCAGTATCAAAAAATGTAAAACGAAGACGCTTAGCAACTCCCTTAGCGACTGTAGATTTACCGGTTCCCGAAGGCCCGTCGATAGTTATAATCATAGCTTTATGAAATAGAGGTAAATATAAATAATTATAGAGTTGAAAAGGATTGAATCAACAGAATCAAGAACTCCACCTAATCCTGGCAATGTATTGCTATCTTTAATATTTGCATCACGCTTCAACAAAGACTCAGACAAATCGCCAAATTGTCCTGCAATACCAAGAAGAAGACCCAGGAAAACCCATTCAAAGGTACCTAAATGAAAAGAGCCCGCATAGTCGCTTCCCAAATGGAATAAATAGGACGCAATTAAAGCACAAATAAGACCAAAAATCGCCCCTTCAATCGTTTTTTTAGGGCTTATGCTTGGAGCAAGCTTACGCGTTCCCAGTAAGTTTCCAGCAAAATAGCCCCCCACATCTGTGATCTTTGTTACGACAAGAAGATATGCAATCCACCAGCGTCCATCAGCCATTGGCAAATAAAGAACGCCTAAAACCATCCCCATAGGCACTGCAATGTAGAGAAGTCCAAATGAAGAAACTGCTAAATCTATAATCGCCCCTTTATTTTCTCCAAAATGAAGAGCAAAAAGGAGGAGAAAACCAACAAAAAAGAGGACAATCGGAAGACTATTGAAAATTGGGTTCATTGCCTGCAAGAAAAATGCCAATGTCTCACCAACCGACAAAGTAATCAGAGCTGGCATAATAATCTGAGCGTCTTTCGTTTTGACAAGTCGTCCATACTCCCAAACAGCAATACCAGAAAGAGCTGCGACTGCACCCGCTACAACAAACTTAAATAAAGGTTGAAATGCGAAAAAGATTAAACAAACAAATATCAAAATTGAAATACTTGAAACGACTAGTCTGCGAGACAAATCATTCACACTAACCCCCTAATCTCCTGCAACGTTTTTGGTAGGTATCAACTGCATTATACAACTCCCTTGCAGAAAAATCGGGCCAAAGAACTTCTGAACTATATATCTCAGCATAAGAAATCTGCCACAGAAGAAAATTACTCACTCTCATCTCTCCACTTGTCCGAATCAATAGCTCTGGGTCACCAATTTCATGCGTATCGAGATATTTCGTAATGCACTCTTCTGTGAGTTGGTCACTAGAAATTCCATCATCTAAGATTTTAACCATCGCACGACGAATTTCGTCTCTACCACCATAGTTTAGAGCTAATGTAAGTTGGATCTTATCACAATGTTCTGTCGCTTTTTTCGTGTCATTATAAGCATTTAACACCCTTTCTGGCAGACGAGAAAAATCACCGATTCCCCCCAGTTTAACACCCTCAGTGACCATAAATTGCTTTTTTCTCATTAAATAAAGCTCAAAAATATCCATTAGATCTTCAACTTCATCATGAGATCTCCCCCAATTCTCCGTGGAAAAAGCATAAACTGTCAAAACCTTGACACCAAGCTCAATTGCAGCTTTCAAAATATCACTAAGCGTCTCTGCACCTTCCCAGTGTCCCATCATGGGCGGAAGCCCTTTTTGCTTGGCCCACCTTCGATTTCCGTCCATAATAATTGCTATGTGCTTAGGGATCTTATTTAAATCGATTCGAGAAAGCTCTTCTGCAGAATAGATATCCTTTTCGTCTATTACCTCAACTGTATTTATACTCACTTCATTGCTCATCAAAAAATCGATCTAACCAAAGTGTTTTTTCTCTTTCTGGCCCAACCGACACAAGCGACACAGGCACTTCGCAGAGTTCTTCGATCCGCCTAATATATGCCTTCGCAAGATCGGGCAGATCGTCGTATACCGATACGTCTCGAGTTGAAACCTTCCAGCCTTTGTGGGACTCATAAACTGGAACAGCCTTACCCAACTCTTCCAAAGTTGCTGGAAACATTTTACAATGCTTATAACCAACACAGATTTTAATCTCATCAAGATCGTCTAGAATATCTAATTTAGTCAAAGCTAAAGAGTCAACCCCATTCAAACAAGTTGTGTGCCGCAGTAAAAATGCGTCAAACCAACCAATTCTGCGCTTTCTGCCTGTCGTTGTACCCACTTCTCGAGAGCTACTATGGTCGGGAAAGTGAGCTAACTCATCAGAAGACAGCTCGGTCGGCAAGGGGCCATTCCCAACACGTGTTGTGTAAAGTTTAGCAACACCCACTGTTTGACCTACTCTTGATGGGCCAACTCCAAGCCCAGAACACACGCCGCCTGAAAGCGTACAAGAAGACGTCACAAAGGGGTACGTGCCAAATGTCACATCTAGAAGAGCTCCTTGAGCACCTTCAAATAATATCTTTTCCCCTTTCTTAGAGGCCGTATAGAGAAGCTCTTCTACAGGAGCGGCATACGGGAGCAATTTTTTAGCATAAGTACTATATTCTTCGTAAATGGGTTCCCAGGCAATGGGAGGGTGATCGTAGAGTTTTTCTAGGTCCCTATTTTTTAAAGCAACCGCCGCTTTTAGCCTTTGCTGGAAGATCTCTGGGTTCAACAAGTCTGCCAAACGGATCCCGCACCGACTCGTCTTATCAGTATAGCAAGGACCAATCCCCTTACCTGTCGTCCCTACGGCTGCCCCCCCTTTCAATTTTTCCGAAAGCTGGTCCACCAATCTATGGTAAGGAAATACAATGTGACTATACATTGATATGTAAAGCCGCTTTACATGCTCAATTCCTTGAGAAGTTAAGGATCCAATCTCTTCGAGCAAAGATGCCGGGTCTATAACTGTTCCACCACCTATATAGCACTTAGTATGAGGGTATAAAATCCCTGAAGGGATGAGGTGGAAACGAAATTCTTTGCCCTGAACAACAATGGTGTGGCCAGCGTTATTTCCGCCTTGCGCCCTGGCAATATGCTGCGCCTCTTCGGAAAGGAGATCGATAACTTTCCCCTTCCCTTCATCTCCCCACTGCATACCAACAACAGCGATTGAGCTCATGTTTTTTGACATATGATCCCTTACAAATTGAAGCAATCATAGCGAATCGGTTAAATCGCTGAAACTACTTTTTACCGTGAAAGATATTTTTAACCCCAACATTTCGGACTAGACAACATCGTACCAATTCGGATATGTTGTTTCAATTCATAGAGGTAGGTATCAATGGAAAAACAAAAAAAGTGGCAATTCTTTCTCATCCTTTCAGTTATCGCGCTCACCATTTATAATATTTTACCCACTGTCTTCTACTATTCAAAGCCGCTAAAAAGCCCTATCAACGAAAAGCAAGCAGCCGATATCGCAAAATCCGCAGCTGAAAGAGTCAACAAACTTGAATCAGATGCCAAAGACTGGCTTACCTCTTACTGCAATCTCTTAAACATGTCCCCGAAGTCAATCACATCGGATGGTCAAAATTTAACTGCCACATTCACAAAAACCAGTGAGGCATCAACATTTAGAAAATTTATGCCTCGAGCTGGCTCTTTCATCCCCTTTATCCCTGCTCAACTGGGGCTGGGAGCTCAAGAAAAAAGTGCAAAAGATGTTCTCATTCAAAGAAGAATTCCTATTCAGCTCGAGCAAGATTTCTTCTCTTTTGCTCCAAAAAACTCCCCAGAATATAAAGAAGTCATTTTAGACAGAGCAGCGCAAGTAGCTCTTTCTCTTGCTGGTCCTACAGATTCCGCCCGAGCGCTGAGCACACTCGATCAAAGATACCTTGAATCGCTTGCCTTTCAGATCAACTCGATTGCAGAACTTTCCACCATCAATAAGTCTGTTGCAAACCGGTACGCTGCAGGATTTACGCAAGGACAGTTTTCAAACCGATCAACTGCGATTCAATCACTAATTAACGCATTCGATAACATCCGCGACAGCATAAAGAAAGACCCGAAACTTGCCGGAAAAGAAAAACCGTTTATCAACGCAGAAATCTTTTTAAAAAAACATAAAGCCCTTTTCTCGCAGGGACAAGAACCTCTAACACTCAGTAAAATCAAAGCTCAGCTTACCGATCAAAACACATTAAGTTTTGGAAATCTTAATCCCCTATTTTCAACTCTCACAATCGACTGGGAAAACAGCCAAATCCTACTCAAACTCCATCCCGATGTAGACCCAAAAAATCTCGAGCAGCCTTTAATCAATGAAATTGCAAAAGTATCGAACACCTCAAATGAAGTAGTTTCTGTCCACGACAACACCTATCTACTAAAGCTTCATACTCTACCTGAAACATCAGGCCTCCTCGTTTTGGATCTTGAAAAAATTGTCAAAAAACAAGCTGACCAGATTCTTTCTTTAATAGAAAAAAAATGGGAACCAAAACACCAAGATTTACTAAACTTAAAAGTGACAGATTCTACGACTGCGCAAACTTTGACTCCTGAACAAAAAGCGCTCAGTCTCGTTATCAATACTCCCAATGAATCCAACCCGTCCTTTTATATTGCTACATCTGGAATTGGCCCAATCATCCAAAGTTACGAACAGTTCCCAAATTCAGATCCTGCCCTCACATTTCATTCGGATTTTCGCAAACTCTCAGAGCTTCTTCTTCAAAATGGATTTCAACCCTACCGTGGACAAAATGGGGAAATCGTATTTGAGAAAAATGATTATATCCAGTCTCTTCTTGCAGCTACTCGCGAAGATTTCACAATCAAAGGGACTAAGAAATATGCAACGCTTGAGCTTTCTAACTTAGAGCAACGGCTCCTTGTTGAAAATCGGATCGATACTTCCATTCACGATGATCTGATCAAGTGGAAAGATGATTTTAATGCAGCGCAAGTAAGTATTAATCCAGGTGCACGCTTAGATGTTCCAAAACCAACAAAAAGTACATTTTTAAGCAACCTTGCCCTTTCCTGGACGAAGTTCTTTAGAGGTGACGAAAAAAGAGTGATTCGCTGGGGATTAGACCTCTCTGGTGGAAAAACAGTTCAGATTGAACTTCGCGATGCAAATAATCAAGTTGTCACGAATGAAGCGGACTTAAAGCAAGGAATCAACGAACTATACAACCGCGTTAATAAAATGGGTGTATCTGAGGTTGCCATTAGACAACTCGGCAATCATATCGTTCTTGATTTCCCAGGTTCACAATCGCTTTCAGCATCTGAGCTCATTAAAGCCTCTTCGATGTACTTTCACGTAGTTAACGAAAAATTTTCATCCCGTTCATCACCTCTTGCAAGCCTAACAAATCAATTTTTACAAGAAGTTTGGAATGAGGCCGTAGTTACTCACAGAACAGACTCGCAAAGCATCAATGCAATTGCATGGAAGCACCTTCATGGAGAAACAATAACTGAAGCTGCGAGAGAACTTTTGGATAAAGGGCTTCTCCTCCAGTCTCCAAATGATCCGTCGATGAGTACAGCAACGGAAGACACCGTCTCTAAAGTCGCTTTAATCCGCGGAGATAAATGGTTTGGACAAACTCACCCCTTACTCCTCGTATTTCGTAACTTTGCTTTAGAAGGCTCACAGCTAGACCACATCCAATCTAACTATGACCCGCAAAAAGGGAACTTCTTAAGTTTTGAAGTTAGAAATTCCACATTTGATAGAGCAGGACAGCAAATCAGCCCCCGAGAAACGCTACAAACTTGGACATCGCGCTACTCCAAAGAAAAAGTTATTGGCACTCCCCTTGAAGACTATTCCAACGGGCACGGCTGGAGAATGGCAGTTTTACTCAATGATACCGTCATTAGTGCGCCCACACTAGATGCTGTAATTAGAGATAGCGCCTCCATTAGTGGCAGCTTCTCTCAAAGAGAAGTCTCACAACTCGCAGCGGACCTCAAAGCGGGCTCGCTCACCTTTACTCCTCATATTCTCTCTGAGAAAAATGTAAGCCCCGAACTTGGACAAAAAGAGAGAAGCCAAGGCATTTTAGCAACGATTGTTGCACTTGCACTTGTGATTGTCTGTATGATCACCTACTACAGATTTGCTGGGCTCATCGCCTCAGTCGCAGTTCTTTTCAACCTCCTGATCCTTTGGGCAACTCTGCAAAACCTAGGGGCAACCCTTTCTCTCGCAGGGATTGCGGGAATTATCCTAACTGTCGGCATGGCAGTTGACGCTAACGTATTGGTCTTTGAAAGAGTAAAAGAGGAGTTCGCAATTACGGGTCGAATTTCATCTGCGATTTCTGCAGGTTATAAAAAAGCGTATAGCGCCATCATCGATTCTAACGTTACAACCATCATTGCTGCGCTCATTTTGCTTAACTTTGATGCAGGTCCCATTAAAGGATTTGCAATCACATTGATCATTGGGATTGTCTCTTCAATGTTTACCGCCCTTTTTATGACCCGCTTTTATTTCAACGGATGGCTACAAAATCCAAAGAACAAAGCGCTTAACATGGCAAATTGGATCCACGCAAAATCAATCGACTTCCTGAAATTTGCAAAGCTTGCTTTCGCAATTGCGGCAACGATCATTATTGCTGGAAGCTACCTTGTTTATGCGCAGCGGGCCAATATTTTTGGCATGGATTTTACCGGCGGATTTTCGCTTCATTTAGAAGTTGAGCCGCGAGAAGATAAAAACTACATCCAAACAGTTGAGCATGCTTTGATTTCACAAGGCGCTGCCATTCAAGATTTCCAAATTCGTGAACTCAATCCATCGAACCATTTACGGATCCTTTTTGGTACGAGCATGGAACAACCTGGCAAGCCATTTTTCAACATGCCAGTAGAAACGAAGAAAACAAATCCAAGCTTCAAGTATGAAACGAATCCAAGAATTGATTGGGTCGTTCAAACACTCAAATCAAATGACCTTGTTCTCACGCAAAGCTCTTTAGCGGATTTAGAAAAAAGTTGGACAGCTATGAGCGGACAAATGTCAGATAGCATGAGAAATAACGCGCTGATCGGCCTGTTAATTTCTTTCATCTGTATTTTCATCTACATCACCGTCCGCTTCGAGTATAAATTTGCAGCCGCCGCCATCATTTGTCTTCTCCATGACGTACTTGTAACAATTGGCCTTATGGGAGTGCTCTACGCATTAGGCGTTCCTGTACAAATCGATCTCAATACGGTTGCAGCCATTATGACGATCGTCGGCTACTCGTTGAATGATACAATTATTATTTTTGACAGAATCCGAGAAGAGATGCGCACGACCAGAAATAAACCACTCCCATTTATCGTAAATAGTGCGCTCAATGCTACTTTAAGCCGCACAGTAATTACTTCAGGAACAACGCTTCTTGTTTTGATTGCCCTGGTTGGTCTAGGTGGAGCTTCTATTTTTAGCTTCGCCCTTGTCATGACAATCGGCGTCCTATTTGGTACTTTATCATCTTGGTATATTGCATCTCCTCTAATGCTTTTCTTCCATTCAAGAGAAGAGCGAGGCCTTGCAAAGCAATCGTAAGTGGTTTGCAAGATAAAAAGTGAACGCCAGTGTATCCACTGGCTACGTTAAGTTTTCGACAGCGAGTCTTCCCATAAATACCTGGGATCTATAGACTCCAGAAAAAAATCGTCTCGAGGATAACATGTTGCCACACACATCAAAATTGCTCGAGCTTACCTGGGTCTATCCAGAAAAAGATCCTGGTCTGTTTCAGGAAATTATTTCTGAATTCAACATTCATCCTGTCACTGCTCAAATTTTGATTTCGCGTGGCTTCAAATCCATTGAAGAGGTCCATGAATTTCTCTATGCAAAACTTCCAAATCTATACGATCCCGATCTTTTTACAGATATGGTTGAAGCAGTAGAGAGAATCATACAAGCAATCCACAAAAAAGAGCCGATCCTTGTCTATGGAGACAACGATGTCGACGGGATGACGGCGGCAACCCTTTTAACTGAATTTTTACGTGCCGTGGGAGCAAAAGTCTTTTTTGATATTCCTAATCGGGCGAGCCTAAAAAAAAGCCTCATTGGCGATGCTCTCGAAGTTGCCCTTGGTCACCATTGCGCACTGATGATTACTGTAGATTGTGGTATTACTGCTGCGAAAGAGATCCAAGAAGTTGTGCAACATGGTATCGATGTCATTGTCACCGATCACCACGAGCCCACCTCAAAAATCCCGAACTGCATTGCCACTTTAAATCCGAAGTTAATCAACAGCACGTATCCTAATCGAGAACTTACCGGAGTCGGAGTCGCCTTTAAGCTAGCTCATGCAATCACAAACCAACTGATTGAAAATGAAGAAATCAGCCCAACTAAAATCGACTTGAAAAATTATCTCGATCTCGTAGCCCTTGGCACCATCGCTGATATGGGTGCACTCAAAGGTGAAAACCGGATTTTAGTTCGCTACGGACTGAAACAGATGCGTAAAATGAAACGAGTCGGTCTTGCAAAACTTTTTCAAGTAAGTGAAATGCAGCCCGGTGAAATCTCTCCCCTTGATATTGCATCCAAAGTTGCACCTCGTCTCAACTCATTAGGCCGCATTGCAGATCCGATCAAAGGTGTTGAACTTCTCCTCATTCGCGATAGTATCGAAGCACAATCTCTTGCCAAAGAGCTTGATTTGCATAATCTTGAAAGGCAAAAAATAGAAAGAGAAGCCTCGGATGACATTGAAGCGTTTATCTTTCAAAACCCGGACATTCTACTAGACAAAGCAATCATCCTATCTTCCGAAAAATGGCATCCTGGGGTTATTCCAATCATAGCAGCACGCATAGCGAAGCAATATAGCAGACCTACCCTCATCATATCGATCGAACAAGGCGTTGGAAAAGGTTCCATGAGAACCATTCCTGAATTTCCGCTTCTTCCCGTCCTTAAAGAAAATGAGAAACTGCTTGTTAATTTTGGCGGTCACGACTACGCAGCGGGCCTGACAATCAAGGAAGAAAACATCCCTCAATTTAAAAAGCTCTTTATTAAAGCTGCAGACAAAGCGCTACATGACAAAGACATTGTCGCAAAACTTCATCTCGATGCAAAGATCAACTTTAACGATCTCACATTTGATTTTATGGAATCCTTCAACCTCCTCGAGCCATTTGGAAACGAAAATCCAAGTCCGATCCTCTATTGCGATGCAATGCAAATTTGGCCCCCTAAAGTTGTTGGAAAATATCACCTAAAACTCTTCCTGGAACAAGGTGATCGGATGTTAGAAGGGATCGCTTTTGGCCTTGCCCACCGAAGAGATCAAATTCGCCGTAAAAACATCCTCTTACGGATCGCATTTACTCCTCATGTGAATCTTTTTCTAAACAAAGCAAGCATTCAGCTTCAAATCAAAGATTTTCAGCTCGTCACACCTACGTAAAGTTATCTAACTTTATTTTTTCTCTGAAAATTACTTACTTCATTGACGGGTGAAGTTTTTTCTAGTATTTCTTAAGTGATATGAAAACTAAGTTTGTTCTTTTCGCCTTACTTCTGCAAACAGGCCCCCTTTGTGCTGCAAATCCGCCAACATTGTCAAATTGGACGGGAGCATCGGGTGGCGATTGGAGTAATGACGCAAACTGGGATCCGGCGGTAGCTCCAGTTGCAACGGGCTCAATCGCCCAATTAAGTGATGGAGGGGCAGCAGGCGCCATCACTATCAATTACGATGCTGCTGCTGCAACAGTTGGCACTATTACCTTTGATCGGACGACCGCTTATACAATTGCTCCAACAGGGGGCACGCTTAACTTTGCAGTCAGCTCTGGCAGCGCAAGCATTACAGTAACAATTGTTAATGGAGCAGGCGCTCATATCATCGCATGTCCAGTGTCTTTAAGCTCGCCACTTACGATCACTCAAGGCTCGACCAGTGATTTTACCATTTCAGGCCTCATTAGCGGCACTCAAGCATTAACTAAGGCAGGCACTGGGGTATTAGTCCTATCCGATGCGACAAACAGCTATTCAGGTGGAACTGCCATCCATGCTGGCACAATTAGCGTTACCGCTGATGGCAATTTAGGGGCATCAACGGGAACTGTGTCCATAAGCTCAGGTACCTTAAAATTTTCTGAAACTTTTTCTACAAGCGCATCGCGCTCATTTAGCCTATCAAGTGGAGCCTCTATTGACGTTGCTGCGACTAAAACAGGCACCATTGCAGGTGTTATAAGTGGAGCAGGATCGCTTAGCAAAGTTGATACAGGAACGCTTGTCTTATCTGGGACAAATACATATACCGGAGGCACAGTTGTTAGCGCAGGCACGTTGAGCATAGCTAGCGACAGCAATTTAGGAGGCTCATCTGGGACTTTAAGCATTGCAAGCGCCACTTTAATCACAACAGCTGGCATTACATCGTCGCGTTCAGGATCGTTCACTGCAACTGCAGTATTTGACACCAATGCTGTAAGTAGTACATTGAGTGGCAATTTTGGGGGTGGAGGCTCTTTAACCGTTCAAGGTGGTGGATCTCTTGCCTTAACGGGTTCTAACTCTTACTCTGGAGGAACAACAGTTACTGCGGCATCTACCCTTTCTGGAACTACCGGTGGTATTCAAGGAGCTGTCAGCATCGCAGCGGGCACATTTTTAACCTTTAACCAAAGCAGCACGGGAACTTATTCTGGCGCCATATCAGGAGCTGGAACAGTGACTAAATCGGGATCTGGAAATGTCACTTTTTCAGGAACAAGCAGCTCTTTCACAGGTCCAACAAACGTCACAGCAGGAACTCTTACTGTTAATGGCTCCCTCGCCAACACCTCCTTGCTTACCGTCTCATCTGGGGCAACACTAAGCGGTAGCGGAACAGTTGGACCAACGACAAACAACGGAACAATTGATCCAGGAAATGGGAGTGCGACAGGCTCTTTAAACATAAGTGGGGCTTTGACATCGGGTGCAAGCTCAGGTGTAAATATTAGTATCGCGCCCTTATCTTCTGATCAATTACTCGTTTCAGCAGCAGCAGCACTCGACGGGACCCTTACGATTGAGCCAACATCCGGCTTTTATGGATTTAATGCGAGTTACACAATCCTCACATCTTCTGCAATTAGTGGAACGTTTGCAACGGTAACATCAACAAATTCTGCATTTGCGCCGACTGTTGTCTACTCGCCAACTGCGGTATCTCTTTCGGTATCCATTAGCAGACCCTTCGCCTTGTTTACCTTCGAAAATCGAAATGAAAAAGCAGTTGGAGATAACATTGATGATCTACATGCTGCAGGACAACTCTCTTCCGATCTTTTAAACGTCTTTAACACAATGGTTGGACAAAGTTTTCACAGCATCAACGAAGCTCTTGATCAAATGCACCCTGCTCCTTATAGCGCTTTTACTGAAATGCAAGCAGAATCTGGTTCACAGATAACGTCTCTTTTTCATCGCCTCCCTTATCTCGCCTGTTCATGTTATAACCCAAATCGTTTTTGGGTCGATCTGTTTGGCAATAGCCTTACGATGAAAAGTCATGGAATGCAATTTGGTTTTCAAGGAAATTCTGGTGGAGTTGCAGCTGGATATGATGGTGAAATTAGTGAAAACCTAATCTTGGGATTTGGTGGCGCATGGAATCGGAGCCATTTAAGGTGGCACCACGATCATGGGCATGGCGATGTCGACGGATTTTTTGGTGCCGTTTATCTCGACTATCTCGCAAATCAATTTTATATTGGGGCAAATGTTTTAGCAGGGATGGATTTTTATGAGACATCGCGCCACCTCCAGTTTTTTACGACAAACCGCCACGCGAAAGCAACTCCTAAAGCGCTGGACATCATGGCCCAGCTTTCTACGGCATATCTTTTTGGCTCACCCCAAGCATTTTTTTATCCCTATGCTAATTTCGATTTCCTCTACCTAAGGACACATAACTTCCATGAAAATGGGGCGAATGGTCTGAATTTAAACGTAAGGACGCACACTGCATCCACCTTCAGAACGGAAATGGGACTTGGACTCCAAGTTAAAGATGTCAATGTGGATGAAACCATGTGCATTTCGCCTAAAGTTTCAATCGGCTGGGTCAATATGTGCCCTGTTGAGCGGCAAAATTATGTAGCCACATTTCAAGGAGCTGACATCCCCTTTACAACATATGGCTGGGATAAGAGTTGGAATTTGCTCAATCTAGATTTTGGTCTGACCATTTCATATTACTGCTATACACTCACTTTCAAGTACAACGTAGAGACCTCCCCTGATTCAGGGACAACCCTTTTCAATCAAAATGGAGCAATCCACTTCGATTGGAAATGGTAAACTCCTAACCTATGTCAAATAATAGTTAATCAGGTATACATATACGCATATGAGCTCTACGATAATAATGAATTTCTTTCGCTCTCTTCTGCTGTTTTTTACAATATCTAACGCATCAATATATGCAGCATGTGAGGAAAATTCGATACAGGCAATTGTCCTTGTCCCGAGCAAAACCAAACTTCTTTCACCTGAAGAGCTCAAAGATCTCGAAGGAGTTGCTGCATTCGACGTAGATGTTCCTGGAGGGACTACTGGCTTAAGGCTTGCTTTAAAACCGATCATAAAAAACAAGTCGTTCAACTATGAGACAGCAAAAAAAGTCAAAGAGGCGACGACTAAGTATTTCTACGATCAAGGAGATCCATTTGTTTTAATCCATATCCCTTCGCAAGAAATGTCCACCAAAGTTTTACAGCTCATCGTAATACGCGCGCAAGTGGGCACGATTAAAATTGAAGGAAATAAATACACATCTGACAAGCTACTCACAAAACATTTACCTATCGAATCTGGCGATCGAATAAATCTTCAAGAACTTGATCGATCCCTCTACTTAATTAATTTAAACCCTTTTCGACGGGTCGATTTGATCTACTCTCCCGGGCAAGACTTAGGTTCTACAGACATCACGATGTACGTTCAAGATCGGCGCCCTTACCGCTTTTATACTGGGTTTAACAATTCAGGCGTGGATACAACCAATCGTCAAAGATGGTTAGCCGGCTTCACACTTGGCAACCTTTTTGATACTGACCAGCTCTTATCTTTTCAGTATATGACCTCTTATCACTTCAAACGATTTCAAGCTTTTACAATTCAGTACATCGCCCCAACTTACAACGGACAGCTCCTGACCGTGTATGGTGGATATTCTGAACTCAGCGCTAAAGGATCTTTCCCTTTAAGCAAATCAAAAGGGAAAAGCTACCAGAGCTCTTTTCGTTATGAAGTGCCAGCCTATACATCTCAAGGAATGGTGAGAAAATGGTATGTTGGATTCGACTTTAAGGGGATGAACAATACAATTGAGTTCAGCCAAACTTTCCCAACTGTCGGCAAAACGACTAACCTCTCTCAGTTCATTGCGGGATATAGAGAAACTCATGAAATGTCCACCTACCGAATCGATATGAATCTTGAGGTCGATTGGTCACCGGGTAAAATTTTTCCGAATGAAACAAATGCTGATTATAACTCTCTCAGGCCCGGGGCTAAAAACCACTGGCTTCTTGCCAGAGGCTCTGTCACCTATAACCAAGACCTTCCTTTAAAATTTAATTTACTACTTAGCGCAAGAGGGCAAGTTTCCTCACAAAACCTCCTTCCAAGTGAGCAGATCGGACTGGGAGGCTTTGATACGGTCAGAGGATACACTGAAAGGCAGCTCAACTACGATACAGGCATCTTAACTACAGTAGAGGCGCACTCCCCTAAAATCCCCGTTGTATCAGCGATTAGGGGCAAAAAAATGAATGATGCGCTCTACTTTCTCCTCTTCATGGATTTTGGGTGGGGTGTGAACCACAATTTGCTCCCGGGCGAGCCTAAGAGCGACTTCCTTTTGGGCACCGGCCCCGGGATCCGCTATAACCTCAACCCTTACGTATCTGCAAGCTTAGATTGGGGCATTAAGCTCCACCAACAAGACCTATTTATAGGCGGTGGAAGCATGCTCTATTTCAACGTGCTCATGAGTTATTAACCTGAGGCTGGCCGTTTGTCACCTGTTTAGGCCTCTAGTTAATATGAAACTTTATTTGAATCTTTGGACAAAAAAAATCGCCCTCTAGATTAGGGCGATTTGTGACGAACTGTATGCTAATTAACCAACTTTTGGTCGTGTATTGAGGTAATTTTCCTGATAACCTTTAATATCATCAGAATGGATCACCCACGCAGCACCTTTACGCTGAGCCTTTAAAAGACCAACGCGTGTTGCATAATAGATTTTCTGAGCAGGTACGCCGAGAACTTTTGCGGCTTGGTTAACAGAATAAAATCCTTTTTGATTATCAAACAACAATTCACCATCATAAATAGACTTTGTACGAGAGTATTTATTCTTACGATACTCATCTAAATCGTCTAAGTGAATAGTCCAACGTGTCGAGTCTTTCGTTGCCTTTAACTTCTTTTGTTTAATAGCAACATAAATGGCCTGACGAGTTACGTTATTGATTCTTGCTGCTTCAGTAATTGAAACCACTTTTGATGAATCGTTAACTTGTCCTTCGTTCTGGGCCCATGTAATATCCGAATTCATGGTTCCTTCCTCCAAAATATTTTTCATTAATAAATCCTTTTCAATAAACACCGTTCTTATCCCAAATTTTTACTTTGCAAATAAGCTAATTTTTTGTGTGTTTATTTTAAATTTCGCTCTTTAAGTAATGATTATTTCATATTAACGACTATTAATCAATCGAAATTTATAACTTGATAGAAGCAATACCGGGATTGAAAACGAAATTTATAAATATTTAATGACAAGTAAGTTATTTTTCAAATTTTTGATTGGCCCCAAAGTGAGGTTTTTAGTATATTCAAACCACCGTACAAGGCAGCTAAACGCCTCAGAGCCAAAAGACACCAACACACTAAATATTAAGGCGTTATGACCTTTAGATTCCTGTTTTTACTGATCTTCTTCTGCGTCGCAATTGGCGATGCAAAACCGCCACAACTGAGCCCCAGAGACGTCAAATCAAAGGTGGAGGAGATCCTAAAGTCCCACGCATCCCATAAAACGATCACCCCGGAGTTGATGGAAAGGACGTTTAAAAACTTCCTTGAGGAGCTTGATCCGACAAAAACCTACTTTATTGAAGATGAAATTTCAACTTGGTCAGAACCGTCTGAGCCACTCTTACAAAAAGCTTTATTGGGATATAAAAATAACGACTTTTCTATATTTCAAGAAATTCATACCACTTTCATCAAGGCAATTGACAGACGTAACACAATTGAAGCTGAGCTCACCCAAAAAGAGCTCCCAAAAGGGGTCAAAAGCGAAGAGTTTAAAGACATTGCTTGGGCCGCATCTTATGAAGACTTAACAGAACGCCTCCTCAGAATTAAGGCGCTACAACTCGAAGCAACTCAAACACTCGGAGACGAAAGCCAAGGCCGCTTTATCCAGCGTCTTTTGAAAAGGCGCTTGAATCGAGAAGCTGAAATGATTGGCGCAAATCCGGATGAACGGAAAAGAACCACCCTTTCTTACGTATTAAAAGCAGCTACCTGCGCCCTTGACTCTCACACAAATTATTTTACCCCCACAGAAGCGAATCAGTTCATGATTCAAGTACAGCAAAGGCTGTTTGGGATTGGCGCCCAGTTGCGCGATGATCTCGACGGACTTTCTGTCATGAGAATCATTGAAAACAGCCCAGCAAGCCAAAGCAATAAACTCAAAATCAACGACAAAATAATCGCAGTCAATGGCGAGCCAATCGTCGGTATGGAAATCACCGAAGCTGTCGAGCTTATTCGCGGCGAGCAAGGGACACCCGTTCTCCTCACACTTTTGAGAGAAACGGGTGAAGGGGAAGAAAGGCAAACTGAAAAATTTGAAATCGAGCTCATTCGCAACGAAGTCGTTTTAGAAGAGACGCGACTTGAAAGTAACTTTGAGCCCTATGGCGATGGAGTAATTGCTACGTTAAAACTTTTTTCGTTTTACCAAGACCCAAAAAGCTCTTCTGCAACAGACATGCGCAAAGCTCTCGAAGAGATTAAAACTGAGCATAAACTAAAAGGTGTGATCCTTGACCTAAGGAGCAATGCAGGCGGACTTTTGACTCAGGCAGTGAGTGTAACAGGTCTTTTTATCAACAAAGGGATTGTCGTTTCGATCAAAGACAATACGGGGAAATTGCAACATTTAAGAGAAGTTGAAGGCAAACCCGCATGGGAAGGCCCCCTCTTTGTACTCGTAAACAGGGCCTCAGCATCAGCTGCTGAAATCGTTGCGCAAACACTGCAAGATTATGGGAGGGCCATTGTAATTGGAGATGACCATACTTTTGGCAAAGGCTCATTTCAAACCTTTACGCTCGACCCAATGAACACCCCAAAAGTCAACCCTCAAGGTGAATACAAAGTGACACGAGGCAGATACTATACAGTCTCAGGGAAAAGTCCACAGCTTACTGGAGTGAGCTCAGACATCATAGTCCCAGGCATCCTCTCTCAGCTTGACATCGGGGAAAGGTTTGCTAAATTCCCACTTGAAAACGATGAGATTGAACCCCATTTTGAAGATGATCTTTCAGACATCTCCCCATTTCACAGGATCCAGTTAGGGCCCATGTATAAATACAATCTACAAACTAAGCTTGCGACCTATGAAGCTTATAAAAACGACTTAAGAAAAAACTCTAAACTCCGCGTTGATACAAATAAAAACTATCAAAGCTTCCTCAAGGAGATTGAAAAGAAAAATTTTGATTCTGAGTTTATCGAAATTTTTGGTCAAACTGACCTTCAGCAAACAGAGGCGATGAACGTCATGAAAGACCTCATTTTCTTAATGAGCCAAAAAGACAGAGAGAGCCGCTAGACTCTTTTTAAATCTACTTTGCCTGCAAAAATCGGGGATTTTTAGTCGCTGCTTGTAGCGACGTATCGCTCGAACAAGTTTTTTAAGGAAATAAAGTCTAAAAACGGCCACAATAGAGACCAATTTTCTGAAAGGTTTCTATGACTGTACGTGTTCGCATTGCTCCATCTCCAACTGGCGACCCTCATGTAGGGACAGCCTATATTGCCCTATTTAACTTGATTTTTGCCCGCCACTTTAAGGGTAAGTTTATCCTTCGCATTGAAGATACAGACCAAACACGTAGCCGCCCAGAGTATGAAAAAAGTATATTCGATGCGCTCCATTGGTGCCAAATCAGATGGGATGAAGGTCCCGACGTCGGAGGCCCATACGGCCCGTATCGCCAATCCGAAAGAACAGAAATATATCGAAAACATGCCTACGAGCTCATTGAACGAGGCCATGCCTACAAATGCTTTGCGACTGCCGAAGAGCTTGCAGAAATGAGGGAACTTGCCTCCAAGCAGGGAAAAAGAGCAGGCTACGACAGAAGATACCGAAATTTAAGCGCTGAAGAAGTTCGACAAAGAGAAGAAGCTGGCCAATCTTACGTAGTGCGCTTAAAAATCCCCCTAAAAGGTGAATGTGCATACGAAGATCAGATTAAAGGTCGCATTACAGCTCCTTGGGCAGATATCGATGACCAAATCCTCCTTAAATCTGACGGATTTCCCACCTATCACCTCGCCAATGTTGTCGATGACCACCTCATGAAAATCACCCATGTGATCCGTGGTGACGAATGGATGAGCTCAACACCAAAACATATTTTCCTCTACGAAGCTTTTGGATGGCCCGCTCCCGTTTTCATGCACATGCCTCTTTTACTTGGCAAAGATGGAAAAAAACTTTCGAAAAGAAAAAACCCTACATCAATCTTCTACTTCCGCGACAGCGGCTACCTTTCTGAGGCGCTTGTGAACTTTCTCACTCTGATGGGATACAGCATGCCGAACGACAAGGAAATCTACAGTCTCGACGAAATCATTAAAGAGTTTGATCCAAAACGAATTGGTACATCTGGCGCATTTTTTGACATCCAAAAACTAGGCTGGGTCAATCAAAAACGTCTCATCGAAACAATTCCTGAAGAAAAGCTTTGGGATCGACTCCAAGAATGGAATTTCAATGAATCTTATATGCGTAAACTCATGCCACTTGCTCATACACGTATCAAGACATTTGGCGACTTTATGCAGCTTTGCGATTTTTTCTTCATCAACGACCTTAAAATTTCCCCAGAAATGCTTTGTCCCAAAGGGGCCGCGCCTGAAGCCATTAGTTGCTTATTGCAAGGGATCATTTGGAGCCTCGATGAGCAAGAAGATTGGACCGGTAAAGCTTTAGAAAAAGCATCGCACGAAGTAGCCGATGTTTTCGGTCTTCATCACAAAAAAGTAATCATTCCTGCACTTTTTGTAACGATCATGGGAAAAACCCAAGGGCCGCCTTTATTCGACTCTGTCACGCTTTTGGGAAAAGATAGAACGCGTGTACGCCTCATGGGAGCAATCGAATTATTGGGAGGTTTATCCAATAAAAAAATGGATCAGCTAAAAAAAGGCTGGGTCAAAAAAAACTGCAAGGAACTCATCCCTAATCCGACGGCGACTCAGTAACAGCCTTCGATTCTGCTGTAGTTTCGTTTGCATGAGTAATAACATATGTACGATGATTTGAGTTGCCACCCGTACCACAAGAATTGAAAATAAGACATAAACCGATGAATGCCAGCGCTCGCATGGATATAAACTCCCTTTTTTTTCAATCTAACTATTTTAAACAACACTGTCCATAAAAAATGTATTCAAGAACAAATCCCTATCAAGCTCTGATCAAAGAAAGAAGGCTCCTTACAGCCCCTTCATCTACAAAAAAAACGTACCATCTCAGTATTGATATTTCGGGATCTAACATAGATTTTCAAGTCGGGGACAGCATTGGCGTTCTCCCGACAAATCATCCCCAAACAGTCGAACAAATCATTCAGAAATTAGATAGCACAGGTGATGAGGAAATTTTCTGTCAAAGGACCCATGCAACTTACTCTTTCCGTAACTTTCTCCTTCACAGAGCAAATATTGGCAGAGTCTCTTTCCACAAACTTTTTGATGTAGAAAAAACATCACTGCCTCTTCTTGACCTTGTTCAACACCACAAACCACATCCATCCGAGCTTTGTAAAATTCTTCTCCCATTGATGCCTCGCTTTTATTCGATTGCATCATCGCGCAAAATGTTCCCAGATGAAATCCACTTAACAGTTGCACATGTAAGCTATCTGATTAATGGACAGATGGCACATGGCGTAGGAAGCCACTTTCTTTGCGAACAGGCAATGGTTGAATCCACTCCGATCCCTATTTACGTGCAGCCCTCTAACCACTTCAGCCTCCCTTCGGACCCAAGCTCACCAATCATCTTAATCGGACCTGGAACAGGTATCGCACCCTTTCGTGCATTTATTCAAGAAAGGCTCGCAACGAAAGCTGAAGGGTTAAACTGGATTTTCTTTGGCGAACGCAACCGTGCAACTGACTTTTACTATGGCGATTATTGGTTAGATTTAGAAAAACAGGGCCGCATCAGACTTGATCTCGCTTTTTCGCGCGATCAAGAGGAAAAAAAATACGTACAACATAAAATGTTGGAGCAGAAAAAAAGTCTTTGGGATTGGATCCAAAAAGGGGCTCTTATTTATATTTGTGGCGACGCACAAAAAATGGCAAAAGATGTTGACGCTGCCCTGCAACAAATTGTGCATCTAGAAGGGAATATGAACGAAGAAGATGCGCGCAAATTTATCAAACAATTGCGCTTAGAAAAGCGGATCCTTTTAGATGTTTACTGATCTTCAAGAGTTGTAAGGATACAAAAGCACTGAAGTCCATCACCACAACCAAAGTCAGTTAAGCCATCGCCAGAGGTTGCTGTGAGACCCACCGCTTTAATCTCTATATTTAATACACGCGCAACCTGCTCTTTCATCTCCCGAATTCTTTTTTCAAAATGGGGACGTTTACCCTCGAGAGACAAAGCTACATGGACAATGGTTTGACTTCCTAATGTCTCTAACGCTTTCGCCAAGTAAACTTCGCTATCGGTAATCCCATCTTTTCCACAAAGATCTTTAGCAATTCCACCTAAAATTGGAACACCTGAAAGGGATGTAATCGCATTACAAATAGCATGAAAAACCACATCGCCATCTGAATCTGCATCTAGACCTGGTACATTTTCAAAAATGATCCCGGCAACAATACAAGGTTTTGAAGAGTCTGTGGGCAAAAATCGATGGCTATCTTGACCAATACCTGTACGATAAATAGGGGCACGTGTTTTCATAATGGGGCTATTATGTCATAAAAGACGTTAAATGTCGCGCCTTCACATATGTAATACTTTTTTTGAAAGAGAAATTGAACTCTTTTCCCGGCAAAAAAGCTTATCAGAATGGTTTCGCTCCCACCCCAGTTTCTTACAACTGCAGTTTCTCCCCTTAATCTATGCAGATACCAATGACAAAATCCTTGTTTCCGATCTACCCGCCAACCCAGATCCTCGCCTATTTCTCATCGATGATGCTCCAAAAAATCTACCGATTGAACATTGGGGCCCCTCTCTAGCTATAAAAAAATGGGCCGAAAAATGCCACATCCCTTACAGCATCCCTGAACCTAATTTAATTTCGGAGCTGAACTCCAAGGTATTTTCATTCCTTAACTCCCCCAAATTGCCAGGGGCAACTCTTTTGCACACAGAGCAAGAGGTCACAGAGTGGATGGAGAAAACACAGGGCCCCAAAGTATTAAAAACCCCTTTAGGCGTAGCTGGAAGAGGGCACATTTTTTCAAATGTAAAGCGGCTTTACACGCTGCCCCTTATTGGTGAACCTTGGGTAGAGCGCGTATTAGATTTCAGCACGCAATGGAATCATGGAAAACTTCTAGGAGTCACTTGCTTTGAAAATGAGCCTAACGGAACTTACAAGAGAACATTTACAGCCCCAGTGGAATCTTGGGCATTAGATGAACACATTGCGATTGCAAAACCACTTATTGAGAAGATGATGAACTTGGGCTACTCAGGAAATGTAGGAGTCGATGCATTTATCTATCTTTGGAAAGGGAAAAAGCATCTTCATCCAATTGTTGAAATCAATGGGAGAAAAACAATGAGTTGGGTCGCTTTAAAAAAACCACTCTCTTACATCCGCGCGCAAGAAGGAGTTCTTCCCAATGAACTGATTGTAAATAAAAAAACAGTTCGATTTTCTAGAAATCTTATCTGACTCTGTGTGAACCGAATCATTTGTGGAATTTTGTCTAAAAATAGGATAGAATGACAACTAGACTCCCTTCAGAAAGGGAGCTACTATACGCAAATGAATTCATAAATTGGGAGTTTGACAAGGAGGAATCCTAATTTTAAGTCGTAAGCTAACGCTGAAACAGCTCAACTTGAATAAGTACAGCGATGCAGGCGGACTTAAAATTAGTGGCTATCCAACATAGTCAAAAACCAACTTTTGAGTTTATTTGTGTATACTTTATAAAATGAAAGAAAGGTGTGTATGGATGTATTAAAAATTAAGGGAGGAAAACCCCTTACAGGAAAAGTAAAAGCTGCAGGTGCGAAAAACGCAATGACCAAGCTTTTAGTTGCATCACTCCTTTCTGATAAAAAATGCACATTTTATAACGTTCCAAACATTGGTGATGTCGATATCACAGTCAATTTATGTAGAGAAATTGGATCTATCGTCAATTGGGATAAAAAAACAAAAACTCTTGAAATCACAACACCAGAACTCAAAACTACGTACGTTCCTCAAAAATATTCAGGTTCAAATCGAATTCCTATCTTGATGATCGGAGCCTTACTCGGACGGACAGATCAAGACATTATTGTCCCAACAATTGGGGGAGATTTAATTGGCGTAAGGCCCGTCGATTTACACATTCATGCTCTTCAACAATTAGGCGCTCGAATCGAGTATAGAGAAATGAAAAAAGAAGGAGCCTACTTTGCGCAAGCGCACTCTGGGTTAAAAGGGGCCATTATCACCTTAAACTATCCTTCTGTTGGCGCCACTGAAAATACGATTTTAGCAGCAGTGAGGGCTAAAGGGACGACATTGATTAAAAATGCCGCTATTGAACCTGAGATTATTGACCTGATTCTGTTTTTACAAAAGCTTGGGGCAAATATCATGGTTGATGCGGACAGAACTATCTGCATCCAACAAGCTCACCAGTTTCTCGAAGTTGAACATACTGTCTTGACAGATCGTAACGAGGTTGCCTCGTACGCTATGGCAGCAATTAGCACTAAGGGGCGCGTTTTTGTCGAAGGAGCAGAGCACCTTCACATGATCGCTTTTCTAAACAAGCTCCGCGAAATCGGTGGTGGCTTTGAAGTGAAACAAAACGGGATCGAATTTTATTATGAAAAGGAGCTGTGTGGCGGACTTCATCTAGAAACAGATGTCCACCCAGGTTTTATGACAGACTGGCAACAACCGTTTGTTGTTTTAATGACACAGGCTCACGGAACCTCAGTAATCCATGAAACTGTGTATGAAAACCGTTTTGGTTATACACAAATGCTCAAAGAAATGGGAGCTGACATCGAACTATTTACTCAGTGCCTTGGCGGAAAGCAGTGCCGCTTTGCATCGAGCGATCACGATCATAGCCTCATTGTCAAAGGCCCCACCCCATTAATTGCCAAAGACACCGCTATTCCAGATCTGAGAGCAGGCTTTGCTTATGTTATGGCAGCCCTCTTAGCCGACGATGTAAGCACAATTTCCAGTGTAGATTACCTCGATAGAGGTTACGAAGACCTCGTTGAAAAACTCACATCTTTAGGGGCCGATATCACCCGAGTAAGCAAAGAAAGCCCAAAGAAGAAAGCTGTGCTTAATACCCTATTATCCGAACCACAGCTCCATTGACAGCCTTTGAGGGGAACAGGTAAACTGCTTCCCCTATGAACCTCTTACTCAAAAGCAAACAAGTTCCCAATTGGCGAAAGATCCAAAGAAATAATTTCACACAAGTGAACCTACTCGCAGATTTCCTTCAATTATCGAAGGAAAATAGGGATCAACTCCTCTCACGCCCCCGATTTCCTCTCAATCTCCCGCTAAGACTTGCTAGTAAAATTGAAAAAAACAACCTAAATGATCCCATCTTACGTCAATTTGTGCCTCTGGTAGATGAACTTAAAATCACTCCGGACTTTGTTTCCGATCCAGTACAAGATCAAACCTTTCAAAAAACCAATAAAATTTTACATAAATACAATAAAAGGGCGCTCATTGTTACAACAAGTGCCTGTGCCATGAATTGTAGATTCTGTTTTCGGCAAAACTTCCCCTACGAGACAGAGGAGAAAAAATTTGATCTCGACCTTGAATACATCAAAGAAAATCCTACGATTTCAGAAATCATCTTAAGCGGTGGAGATCCCCTATCCTTAAGCAATGAATCATTGGCTGAACTATTTTCATCTCTACGCGATATCGATCATATTAAAAGAATTCGTTTCCACTCCCGCTTTCCAATTGGAATTCCAGAAAGGATCGATCCCCCCTTTCTCGATCTATTAAAAAACTGCTCAAAACAAATCTTTTTTATCATCCACTGCAATCACCCAAGAGAAATAGATGCAGATATTGCAAGTACCCTAAAGAAAATTCAGTGCCTTGGGATCCCTGTTTTGAACCAATCTGTCCTCCTAAAAGGGGTAAACGATGATGAGGAGACTCTTTTAGAATTATCTGTTGCCCTTGTCGATATTGGAGTTATCCCATATTACCTCCACTGTCTTGACCCCGTTCAAGGGGCCGGTCACTTCGCCCTTACAGAAGAGAGGGCGCGCGAGCTAATCCGGTATTTACAGCAAAATCAGTCAGGGTACTCGGTCCCAAGGCTCGTCCGAGAGGTCCCCGGAAAACCAAGTAAAACATTCATAAACCACTAATATTAAATTATTAATATTATCAATAAAAATTAGATTCACAATAAACAATAAACTTGATATAATATTGGGCAATTAGCGATTAACCACCGTTAATTACACATAATAACCTAATCACCTTATTATTATTTTGCGCCTTCTTCCCGGAAGGCGTTTTTTTTATCCACAGCGTGGTGTGTTGCATAACCCCTCTTAAACAAGTCGCCTAACAGCTCAAAGGGTCGGTGCAGCGGAGGCTTCTCCCGGCTGTCTGTTCTAAATAATCTTTGATAATACAAAGCCATGAGCTTAAATTCTTTAGCGACCAAACAAAAAGAGAACAAACCCATGGGCCACAAACGTGACTGGAAGCAGTCATAACAAACTACTAGTGAACGCGGCAAGATTAATTTATGGATTTAGCCGGAATCCCTAGAGCAATGGAAGCTTGTGCAAGTTCAGAGAAACAGTCTCGCTTTTCGACGTACTCTTCCTTCGTTGTGAACTTCATAGGAGAGTGACAGCTAGACATAAACAACAGATAAGAAAAAATGGAAAACACTTTTCCGCATAAATACAGTGCCAGTTGACTTTGTTAGATAATTTTATGCGCTTTGATTATTCCGTTCACCTCATCCTGCCTTTAGACTAGATGAGATGAGCATTAGAGACACACTATTCAGACGCATCTTTGATGTTATCCTTGTGAATTTTTAGAACATCCTGGAGTAGAGCAATTTTCCCACCAATAGTAAGTAACGCCGCACCCCGGACATGTGTAGTGTAAATATTTCCTTGAATCATTATTACTTAAGCTAGTATATAAACCATTCTCATTTGACTGAATATTTGGGAGGATGATTTTTTGACCATCTTCAAGATCTAAGTGTATCCCTTTTTCGGTTAGCTTAATATTCTCGGGCTGAACGTAAACTCTAATCACATCTGTTTCTTGTATGTTTTCATAAAAATGAGCGTTTAGTATAGTCTGGGAAAAAGTGAGCACAACAAGTGCTAGGTGAAATTGCTTCATGAGGGCCTTCAGCTTATTAAAAAAACAATCCGTTTATAAACTTTTCTTCTCTTTTCTGGTAAGCGTTTTTTTTATAGTTGCGTGTTCCTCCCCACCAAAAAGCCAGTCTTTTTTTTTAGAATCTGAAAAACTGAGATACGAGGAGTTTTTCAGAAAGTTCCTATTTTTAGATCAGGCTGTTTACACCCTATATGGGTCAAAACCCATGACTGAAATTGTCCTCTACCCAGGCACTCCAGAAGAGAGATCTACTGCCCAACAGATTGCTATGAACAAGCTGTCTAAAGAGGACCTTGCTCAGCTAAAAGAATCTACTTTTGAATATGAAGAAGAGTATTGGTTTGAGGAAACCTGGGCCATGTGGGATAAAAAGTTAAAGACTTTGCCCATCAAACGCTTTCTTTTTGTAGAAAGAAAAACGGGCATCCCCCCAGGACTTCAGCAAAATCGTTACATTTATTTCATCAATATTGGTGAAACAGCAAAGATTTTGAAGACGCACTATTCTTTATTCAAAGAGTTTGTTGGCTTCGATTTTGACCCATTATCAGTGGTATTTGATGCAAAAAATGAAGACTCTCCTTTTTGGAAGTCCATATGGGAAGGGGAGGCCACAGAAAAAGGCATCTGTCTAAGGGGAATTCTTTTTGGTTATGGCCTAGAAAATAGCTATCCGTTTTCTTGGTACTTTAGCAAAAATCGAAATCATGAGGAAAGTGAATTCATAGCCTCTTCGCTAAAATTAGGGGCTCCTAACGGGTCGAATGAAGATCTTAAGCAATTTAATCCCCCAGAAAGATTTCTATTGCCTGGATATATATCGTTTTCAGATCCCGATATGCACAAAGAAAAATACAAGCTTGAGTATGCTAAGATACGGAAAATCTATCTGCAAGGAGATATAATCCAATGCACTATGCAGCAGTTGTTGAAGTAAATGGATGAGTTTCCTCAGGCATTGGGGCTGTTGCATACCCCCTTACAGTTCAAATATTTATCAACCTGTTAGCAAAGAATCGAAGAAGGTAAGGCCGCCACAAGCAATTAACATGGGAACTAACCTACTTAAGCGGGTTAGTTAGTGATTACATTCTTTCGACAGTTTTCAGGCCAAGGATTTCTAACCCCTGCCTAAGGACTCTGGCTGTAAGCTCGCAAAGGATCAAACGAGAAGCCTCTTCAGGAGATCCGACAACGCGGCAGTCTCTAAAAAAGGCGTTAAACTTCTCTGCAAGCTCATAAAGATAATCTGTAAGACGGTTCGGAAGAAGATCGCGAGCTACCATATCGAGACTTTCTCCAAAACGGCGAAGGTGAATCCCTAAAGAAATTTCCGAAGGGTGCTCGAGTGCTATTTTGCCTTCTGAAAATATTTGATTCATGTCTGTTTGTATTTTACGCTTAATTCCGTTGATCCGAACATAAGCGTAGAGGAGAAATACAGCAGTATTTCCCTCAAAGCGGAGCATTTTATCGTAACTGAACGTGTAATCTTTAGTACGAAGCGAAGAAAGGTCCGCATATTTTACGGCGCCAATACCAAGGGCATGGGCTAAATTCTCAACTTCATTTTTTTCCGCATCCGGCATCCGCTCTGTGACAATTTGACGCGCTTTATCAACAGCTTCCGTTAAAAGATCGATCAACTTTTCAGTATCTCCAGACCTTGTTTTAAATTTTTTCCCATCTGCTCCAAGGACAAGGCCAAAACCAACATGATCGACTTGCACTTTCGAGCGATCAAGCCAGCCAATTTTTTCTGCTGCCGCAAAGATCATTTGAAAGTGCAGAGATTGGCCCAAATCAACCACAACAATAATCCGATCGGCCTTTTCTACTTGAATACGGTGGCGGAGAGCCGCTAAATCGGTGGTATCGTAGTTATAGCCACCATCTGATTTTTGGATCATGAGGGGCAGCGGCTCACCTTCTCTATTTTGAAATCCGTCTAAATAGATACATTTAGCCCCATCAGAAATTGACACGAGCCCCTTGCGCTCAAATTCTTCGACAACATCTTTTAATTGAGGGTTATAGAAAGACTCCCCCCGCTCGATGAGTTGCACATCCATGATATCGTATATTTCTTGAAACCCTTTGCGAGAGACTTCACAGATTAGCTTCCACGCATGCATTGCCTCTTTTTCACCGGACTGCAAACGGACAACTTCTTTTTGGGACCGAAGTTTAAAATCGGGATCTTCATCAAAGCGTTTTTTCGACGCTTTGTACCAATTCATGAGTGATTCAAGATTGGTTGGCTCGTTTCCCTTTAAAACTTCCGGGGCAAATTCGAGCATGTATGTAATCAACATACCAAACTGCGTTCCCCAATCGCCCACGTGATTTAAGCGCAAAACATCTTGTCCTAAAAATTCGAATAAACGGGCTAAACATTCGCCAATAATCGTAGATCGAATATGACCCACATGCAGCTCTTTTGCAATATTTGGAGAGGAAAACTCAACAATCACTTTCTGCTTTTTCTTTGGCGGACAGGCCCCTAAGAGCTTATCTTGAAACTGCTCTTGCAATTGATCAGACAAAAAAGGTGCAGAGAGAGTGAAATTAATAAAACCAGGTCCTGCGATCTCAACTTTTGAGCACATTTTCGCATCAAACTGATCTATAATTTTTTGGGCGATTGCTCGAGGATTTTGCTTTAATAACTTCGAGAGACGAAGAGCGCTATTACATTGGTAATGACCAAACTCTTCTTGCGCACATGGGGAAATATCTGCCACAGACTCTTCAGCAGATAGTTCCCCACCAAACGCTTTTACAATAGATTGAGTGATCTTAGAGCGAAAGGTCGATAAAAGTGTTTCCATAGCACCAGAATACGTACTTTTATGATTCTGCGCTATGATGGAAAGTTGGCGGGACCTGTCTCTTACCTACTGAATACTTAATCCTGTACTCAGCTAAAGAAAGTGCCGCTTCATGGGTCGACTCATTATTTTTGTCAGCAATTTCATAAATTGCAAGCAATGTGTCGTAGATATTATGTATTTTATCTCTAGCAACCTTTGCTTTGTACCCATCTTCTTCAAGCTCCTGCGCAACATTCAAAAGTCCCCCAGCATTAATTACGAAATCGGGAGCATAAAGAATTCCCCGATCTCGCAACACCTGAGCATGGTTATCTCGTAAAAGTTGATTATTTGAGCAGCCCGCAATTGCCTTACATCGAAGTTCAGGGATCGTCTGGTCATTGATAATACCGCCCGCTGCGCAAGGGACAAGCACATCGCACTCCACCTTCAATATCTGATCTATCGGAGCCGTTTTCGCATGGTACTTAGCGGCATATTTCTGCAATCTGACGGGGTCAATATCAGACAAAATAAGCTCTGCGCCCGCCCAAAAGAGATGATCGATCAAGCAGCTACCAACATTTCCCAAGCCTTGGACAGCTATCTTTTTACCTTCTAAAGATTCTGAGCTGTAAAGCTGCTTTACAACTGATTGAATCCCTCTAAGTGTTCCCCAGGCGGTGAAGGGGCCGGGATCTCCGCTACTTTTTTCGTGAGGCAATCCAACGACATATTTGGTCATTTGTCGGATCGTCTTTACATCCTCAGTAGTGCAACCCATGTCTTCCGCACAGATATAGGCCCCATTAAGCTTTTCTACAGCCGCGCCAAACGCCCTCAACAACTCCCTGGTCTTTTGCGTCTTAGGATCGGCAATAATTACGCTCTTCCCTCCCCCAAAACCTACCTCAGCAATCGCAGACTTGTAAGTCATCCCCTTAGAAAGCCTTAAAGCATCTTCCAGAGCGGCTTCAAATGTAGCGTAGGGCTGAATCCTAGTCCCTCCTAAAGCGGGCCCTAAAACCGTATTATGGATCGCAATAATAGCGACAAGTCCACTAGAGGATTCGGTCACTTTGACCACTTTCTCATAACCGTCTACTGCAATATCTTCAAAGCGCAGATTCATGTGACTTTCTTCTCCAGTTAGATTCAACTGTTTATTTGGACTTTCTAGGAGTTGGTTGCCCATTTTATTGCCTCACAATTTTTATTTGGAGTTGAATATAGCATGTACCACGGGCAAAATCAAGAAGGCAAATCGAGCCAACATAATTGCGCAAAAGAAGAACACACAGAGCTAAACCTAAAAGAGTTAGATACACACACCGAGCCAATGCTAAACATCAAAGAGAAGGAAAAGGAGAGTCACCCAGAGAGGCGATCGAGCCTTAGAGGGACAAACTAAAAGTTTACCACCATTAAATGAATGACTTTGTCATGAGCTGAGATGCCACCAGCAATCGCTTGATGATAATCAACTTTTATTGTACCTTATATGTCTTAAGATTTTTGAGGATATCATGGCAACTGCACTAAGTATTTCTGCGGAATTAAAAAACGACTTACTGAAATTTTTAAAAAAGAACCGCGGGGCCGATTTAGTCACAGTATATCTCGCCTTCATCGAAGGGAAATACCGTCTAAAGCCCGTTCTATTCCCACGAGATAAAACAATTTATCAGAGCATTGATGATCTCATCAAAAAGCTAGAAGCTCAAGGCAAGCTATGGCGCGAAACTGAAATCACCATCCAATTCGGTCAACAAAGCGTTAACGCGGAGACTAAAAAGATTTATATCTGCCCTTTCACTGGCAAAGTTTTCGGAGACAACACCTGCCCTAACCCACAAGACGCGATTTACGATTGGGTTTCTAAATGTCCTGAAAACAAAGAACGCGTAGGCGGTCTTCCTGTGAAAAGATTTTTTGTATCGGAAGACAAAGAAGTGATTAAAAATTACATCAGCGAGAGAAAAGCTTCTTTGAAAAAAGTTGTCTATTCTTCAGCGGTTACAGGAAAGTTATTTAACAGCAAAGCGGCTGTCATCGATGACTTCAAGAAAAATCACATCAAAGAACTCACCTTACTCGAAGTTCAAAACCAAAACCGCTTTCAGATTGAAGAGAGCTTTTTAGACTTCATTCAAACACACTTAAGCGAAGATAAAATTGCAGGTTTTGTAGAGGCCCTATCGAATCATCCAGAGTTTGGCCCTTACCTTGACAAATGGGTTGAATCTGATTGAAGTATCATCTCGCATCCACCGAAGAGACTCTTAACTTCGGAAGAAAGATGGCAAAAGAGTTGCCTAAGAACACAGTGATCGCTCTTTCTGGCGACCTTGGTGCAGGGAAAACAACATTTGTCCAGGGATTAGCTCAAGGCCTAGGAATTAGCGAACCGATTCAAAGCCCCACTTTTGTTCTTTTAAACCTTTATGAAGGACTCTGCCACTTCGATCTTTATCGGTTAAAAAACAGCAAAGATTTCACAAGTTTAGGATTTGAAGAATATTTTGAAGGGAAAGGGATTTGCGCTATCGAGTGGCCGGATCGCATTGAAAATATCCTTCCAACAAAAACCGTTTACATCGACCTAAGTTATGACGGTGATAAGCGGATTGCCGAAGTAAGAAAATGAAAGCCCGTTTTTTGTTATCAACATTAACCGAATTTCCCGTCCTAAAAGACCCAAGAGGGGCACTTTTACCTGAAATTGCGCTTGTGGGACGCTCAAACGTGGGAAAGTCGAGCCTAATTAATCACCTTTTAAACCAAAAAAAACTCGCCAGAATTTCAGCTACTCCCGGCAAGACACAACTTCTTAACTTCTTTGTCGTCGATGAAAAGTTTCTCCTAGTTGACCTTCCTGGCTATGGCTTTGCAAAAGCACCTCCCGAAGAAATTGAAAAATGGTCCAAAGCAATCGATGCTTACATCAATCAACGAAGCACACTAAAACTTCTTTTACTTCTCATTGACAGCAGACGCGATATTGCCGCAGAAGATCAAAAAATGATCGATTGGGCAAACCATAAACAGGTTCCCCTTTTGTTGATCTTCACAAAAACAGACAAACTCACATCTGCAGAGTTGAACAAACTTTTGAAAAAATATGAGGGGGCACTTGGCTATTCAGTATCGAACAGCTCTTCGCGCTATCTCGTTGAAAAAAGGATTGAAAAAGCATTATGGGGCTAATTCACAAAGACATTTTTGTTTGTCTCGATTGCGAATCAACAGGTCTCGATCCACAAACTGACCGGTTAATCGAAGTGGCGGCAAAAAAGTTCACCTTTGAAGAAGTGCTCCAAGAGTTTGAAACATTGGTTAATCCAGAGTGCGATATTCCCCAAATCTCACAAGACATCCATAATATTTCTAAAGAAATGCTCGAAGGCAAACCAAAAGCTATAGACATTCTCCCCGAACTTTTAAAAATGATTGATGGACACATCCTCGTCGGCCATGGAATTGGTTTTGATATCGCCCTCATTGCAGCAGAGGCCAAAAGATGCCAAATCCCAAACAAAATTGAAAAACAGCCCTTTCTCGACACATTGCGTATGGCGCGCCTTTACGGAGAAAGCCCTATTAACTCATTAGAAAGACTTCGCCAGCATTTCAATATTCAAGCAGAAGGCGCGCATCGAGCCATGAATGATGTAACCGTCAACATTGAAGTCTTTAAATTTCTTTCAAAGTCGTACAAAACAACAGAACAGCTTTTCAAAATACTAGAAAAACCGATCAAATTGAAAATGATGCCGCTCGGCAAACACAAGGGAAGAAGATTTGATGAGATCCCTCTTGAATATCTTCTTTGGGCAGAGCGTAAAAATTTTGATCAAGACCTCCTCTATTCGATCCGATCTGAACTACGCAATCGAAAGAAAGGGAACGGATTCGAGCAAAATTGCAGCCCCTTCTCTAGCCTTTAATTTCATAGATGAGTATAAGCCATTATATATGGCAAAATTAACACTGAAAGACCTTCCCTTAAAAAATGCACGCGTTCTCATGCGGGTCGACTACAATGTTCCCATCTCAGAGGGAAAAATTACGGATGATTCGCGAATTGTGGCCTCAATTGCTTCTATCGAATATGTAATCAAGCAAGGTGGATCTGTTATCTTAATGAGTCATCTAGGCAGACCCAAAGGAAAAGATCCAAAACTCTCTCTTAAGCCATGCGCAAAAAGACTTTCTGAACTTTTGAAAATAGATGTGCAGATGGCTCCTGATTGCATTGGAACCGAAGTTGAAACTCTTGCTACGAACTTAAAACCAGGACAAGTCCTCCTTTTAGAAAATGTCCGCTTCTACGAAGCAGAAGAAGACCCCAAAAAAGACCCCTCGTTTGCCTTAAATCTCTCTAAGCTTGGATCCTGTTTTGTCAACGACGCCTTTGGAACCGCACATAGAGCCCATTCATCAACAGCTGTTATCGCACAATTTTTCCCTAAAGCATCTGCTATGGGCTTTTTAATAGAAAAAGAACTCGAGCAACTAAATCCACTCATTCAAAATCCAAAAAAACCCTTCTACGCAATCATCGGCGGAGCAAAAATATCGAGCAAGATTGGCGTAATCAAACAACTTCTTAAGCGAGTTGATGGAATATTTATCGGCGGAGGAATGGCTTTTACATTTCTTAAAGCCCAGGGAATAGAAATTGGCAATTCCATTTGCGAAGATCCTAAAACCATTGAAGATCTTCCCCAAAACAAACTGCATCTCCCGATAGATTTAGTGATATCAGACGCCCCTTCTAATGATGGAAAAATAGAGATTATTCCATCTAGCCAGGGAATCCCAAAAGGGTGGCAAGGGATGGACATAGGCCCTCAAACAGTTCTTGCTTGGTCAAAACTTCTTACATCTGGGTCAACAGTATTTTGGAATGGCCCCCTTGGCGTTTTCGAAATGCCCCACTTTGCAGCAGGGACAAAAGCCATTGCCGAAATTCTTGCAGGATCGAAAGCAAAAACAGTGATTGGCGGCGGCGATTCAGTTGCGGCGATCCATCAAATGCACCTCGAGGACAAATTTTCCCACCTATCGACAGGCGGTGGCGCCTCCTTAGAATTTTTAGAATTCGGGCACCTGCCGGGAATCGATGCCCTTACAAATAAATAATCCATTATTAAGTAATAATCCCCCTCGAATTTTTGAGTGGATTCCTTCTCCCTTAAAGTTTTTTCTTCCCCATTTTATTTAATGACCCAATATGCCATGATAAGATCAGACAAAAACTCGAGGGCAACTCTTTAGTTGATGTATGAAAGAAAATAATACAGAAGAATTTGGGAAGTGGCGCTCTTTCTTCTGGCCTATTCACCGCTGGGAGCTCAAAAAATTCCTCCCTATGTTCTTCATGTTTTTTCTCATCTCGTTCAACTACAACGCGCTTCGAGCTTGTAAAGACTCCCTTGTCGTAACTGCTCCAAATTCGGGAGCTGAAGCAATCCCTTTTATAAAAGTTTGGGCCATCTTACCAGGGGCGCTCATCCTAACTTATCTCTTTACCCGACTGTCTAATCGTTTCAGCCGCGAAAAAGTTTTTTACATCATGATGTTCGTCTTTCTCGGCTTTTTCATGTTGTTCACTTTTGTCCTCTTCCCTGCCCAAGAGTACATCCACCCAAACAAGTTTGCAGACAAAATGCAAGCCCTTCTGCCAGAGGGGTTTATGGGCCTTATCGCAATGTTTCGAAACTGGACATTTACCCTCTTTTACGTAATGAGCGAACTGTGGGGGACAGCTATTCTTACCGTCCTTTTTTGGGGATTTGCCAATGAAGTGACCAAAGTAGGCGAAGCAAAAAGGTATTACGGACTGCTAATGATTGGGGCAAATATTGCAGGAATTATCTCAGGACAAGCCTCGGTATATCTTTCCGACACAAAGTTTCTCTCCTTTATTCCTTACGGTAAATGCAGCTGGGACCAATCAATTCTTTTTTTGAACTGCCTTATCATTTTTTCAGGAGTAGTAACTGTCGCCATCTATCGCTGGCTCAATCACAACGTAATCTTACCAAATGAGAAAACTGAGCCCCGCCCCGCAAAAGTAAAAATGTCGATGCGAAAAAACTTCGCTTACCTAGCTAAATCAAAATATTTAATTTGCATCGCACTTGTAGTCCTCACCTATAACATTTCAATTAACCTAGTTGAAGTTGTCTGGAAAAATCAGATCAAGCAGGTTTATCCCAATCCAAGTGAATACAACGTGTACATGGGCGAAGTGATGACCCTCATGGGGATCATAGCCACAGTTACAGCCATCCTCACCGCCTTTGCAATACGTAGGTTTTCCTGGACGTTTAACGCCATCATCCCAGCAGTGATTATGCTCATCACAGGAGCTGGATTTTTCCTATTTGTCCTCTTTCCAGATTCAGGCCTAAATTGGTTTGCTGCAATGATTGGCTCAACTCCTCTTGTGCTAAGTGTGACTCTGGGTGGCATACAAAACTGTTTTAGTCGCGCGTCTAAGTATACAATTTTTGACGCTACGAAAGAAATCGCCTTCATCCCTTTAAGCAATGAGTCCAAAGTAAAGGGCAAAGCGGCTATTGATGGAGTTGGATCTAGATTAGGGAAGTCGGGAAGCTCAGTGATCCACCAATCACTTTTGATCTTCTTCTCTTCTGTTTCTGCAAGCACCCCTTATGTTGCAGGGGTCTTCTTAGTCGTTGTCTTAATCTGGATCCTATCCGTTGTTTCTCTAGGCAAACAGTTCGACAGTTTGACGAAACCAACCCTAGAAAAAGAGCCCTTGTTACAATAACTAACTCTTTACAAATTTAAAATTTTAGTATTTATAAGCAAAATAATGGAATCAATCATTCAGTTCATATTCGAGCATGCACAACACGCCCATTGGATCGTCTTTGGCGCGTTAATGCTCGCCGGTTTAAATATCCCCGTTAGCGAAGATTTGATGATTATTTTTAGTGCCGTTATCGCGGCAACAGTGATCCCCGAAAACACCTACAAACTTTTTGCAGCTGTTTTTCTAGGGTGCTATCTCTCTGACTGGGTCTGCTATTGGATCGGAAGACATTTTGGCCCTAAACTCTGGAATATCTCCTGGTTTGCAAAGACCTTTGATAAAAAGAAGATTAACACAATTGAGCAGTACTACGAAAAGTACGGATTTTTAACTTTGCTTGTTGGAAGACTTATCCCATTTGGAGTGCGTAACTGCCTGTTTCTAACAGCCGGACTTGGCAAAATGCCGTTTAGTCGCTTTATTTTAAGCGACGGGATCGCCTGCATCATTTCAAATACTGCCCTTTTCACCCTCGCTTACACAGTTGGAAAAAACTATGAAGCGCTAATCTCGACCCTAAAAACATTCAATATTTTCCTTTTCTCAGCCTTTCTGGTCGCGATAATTAGCTTCATTTGGTATAAAAGAACAAAAAAAGCCGCCACTTAAGGCCCCCTTACTCAATGCTAACAGCATCAAACAGCCTCTCTTTTATTCGAGCGCCCCTTGCATTTTTGTTTTTGCAGGAAAATCCTACCTTACGCCTTATTGCGATCATTCTCGCTATGGTTACAGATAGTTTTGACGGCTACCTTGCAAGAAAGAGCCAATCCGTAACCAAGTTTGGAGCCATTCTCGATCCTACAATGGATAAGTTTTTCGTCTATTTTGCGATGACAGTTTTATTCCTCGAACAAAAAATAGCTCCTTGGGAAATGGCGGCTATGCTTTCACGGGATTTCTTCGTCTGTTTATATGGCCTTTTCATGATCCTAGCTGGTCGCTGGAAGACAGTTGTATTTCGCGCAATTCGTTGGGGGAAAATAACAACAGCACTTCAGTTCATCGTATTGATTGGACTTGTTGTTGATATCACATTTCCTTGGTATGTCTTTAGCTCATTCATGTTAATGGGTTGGCTTGCATTCTTAGAACTTTTTCAAGCTCGCACATCGACAGCATAATTGCTTTCATGTATTGTATCGATAAATCTATTTAAGGAAAAACTATGGAAGTACAGCGAGAATCTATTTTTGTATCTGCAATTCGATCGTTTAGCAAAGTCTTCTTTGCTGTATGTGGATTTTTTTTGGCCCTCATTTTGATATCTAGCATTTATACACTCCTAGGAGATTCTACAACCTTGCCAAATGAGGCGAAAACTAAAGTGAACTATCTGCCCGACGCAAATGGAAAGCGAGAATCTTCTGAGACATCTCCTGTTATTTTACAGCTCAACGTCCACGGCGTCATTGGAGAGCCAAAGAATTTGGACACGAACACCGTACAAAACGTCCTTCTTGACTCTCGCAACGGAAGCTTTAAAGATAATCGAGTGAAAGGGATCTTGCTCCACATGAACACACCTGGTGGCACTGTTGTCGACTCTGATAATATTTACAGAATGCTGAACCAATATAAAGAGCGGTTCAAAGTCCCTGTTTTTGCCTATATCGATGGATTGTGTGCTTCTGGAGGGATGTATATCTCAAGCGCAGCAGACCAAGTTTTCGCAGGTCCTGCAAGTATTATTGGATCTGTCGGCGTCATAATTGGCCCCTTTTTCAACGTTGTAGATGCCCTTAATAAAATTGGAGTATCTTCCAAAACAATCACACAAGGGTTAGACAAAGATATGATGACCCCTTTCCGCCCTTGGAAACCAGATGAAGATGCGTCTTTAAAAGCTGTTACCGCGTATTATTACGATCAGTTTGTCAACATCGTAACAAAAGCTCGCCCAAGACTTGATAAAGAAAAACTAATCAATGTCTATGGCGCGCAAGTATTCAATCCAATTAAAGCTCAAGAATTAGGCTATGTGGATCACGCAAACTCTAGTAGAGATGAAACACTCCTCGCCCTTTTAAAAGAAGCTGGAGTAGACGCAAGCCAAACATACCAGGTTGTAGAACTTGAACAAAAAAGTGAATGGCTCTCTTCACTAGTCAATTCAAAATCGCCTCTATTTACTGGAAAAATAGAACACACAATTGATACAGGCGCACCTGCGATTCGCGAACAAATTGCATATCTCTACCAACCATCAGGAAACTAACGTGTCAACCTTACCCCCAATTTCACACAATGCTTTGCAGATGAAGTTGGGGATTTATAAGCACTATAAAGGAACTCTCTATCGGGTAACTGCGATAGCACGTCACAGCGAAACGCTTGAAGAGTATGTGGTCTATACACAAGTTGATAATACACAAAATACTTGGGTACGTCCTTTATCTTTGTTTTTAGAATCTGTAAACTCTCAACCTAGATTTCGTTTTGTATCGAGTGAAAATGGATAAAATTTACGTTATAGATGCTGTAAACTATCTCTTTCGCTCTTACTACGCGATAGGCCCAATGCTTAACGACAAAGGGCAGTCGACAAGCGCTCTGTTTGGATTTATCCGCACCGTACAAAAATTAATCAAAGATTTTTCTCCTACACACCTGGTTTGCGTATTTGATGGCCCCGACAATAAAAAATCTCGCAGAGCCGTCTATGCTGATTATAAAATGCACCGCAAAGGAGCGCCAGAAGACCTTTTCCCCCAATTTGAATTAGCTTACGACTACTGTGAAATGGCAGGGATCCCTGTTCTTTGTGTTGAAGGTGTAGAAGCCGATGATACAATGGCTTCAGTTGCCTTGTGGGCAGAAAAAAAAGGGGCAAAAGCGTTTCTTTGTTCTAGTGATAAAGACCTCATGCAGTTGGTGAACGACCAGATTCAACTGCTTCAGCTCCATAAAAACAACCTCATCGTTGATGCAGCAAAAGTGAAAGAGCTTTTCGGAGTAAGACCAGATCAAATGCTCGATCTTCTCTCTATCATGGGAGATGCTTCGGATAATATCCCAGGGCTCGAAGGATTTGGCCCCAAAACAGCCGCTTCACTTTTACAACAATTCGGAACTCTTGATCAAATCTTGGCTCACCCAGAAAAAGTGAAAGGGGAAAAAAAGCAAGAGACTTTGCGAACAAAGCAAGATGTAGCACTAATGAGTAGAGAACTTGCTACACTAGATACTCAAGTGCAAATCAATCAAGAAGAAGCTTTTTATCAACTCAAAGAGATGGATAAAGAACGCTTGAAAGCCTTTTTCCAAGAAATGAAGTTCAATTCCCTTCTCAAAGAACTTAACTCTCCAGAGCAGCAACAGCCTCCTCAAGAAAAAACCCCAGACAAACACACGCCATCAGCACACGCCGAACAAAGCGATCAGTCAGCAACTTTTGACAAATGTAAAGCCGCTTTACAACAAGTTAAACAAGACTACCAACTCGTTGACGATGAGGAAGGATTAAAAAACTTACTCGCAAAACTATCCAAAGAAAAAGAGGTGGGCCTAGACACCGAAACAACCGACATCCATCCTTTACTCGCTCACTTGGTCGGCATTGGTTTCGCCATCAACCCAGGCGCCGCTTGGTATGTGCCCATTAACGGGAAGCTAGGCAAGCAAAAAGTGCTCGCTGCTCTCAGAGAGTTTTTCGAAAACACTTCATGCTCTTTTTTCGGCCATAACTTTAAATACGACGCACATATTTTACAAAACCTCAACATCACGATCTCAAACATCTCATTCGACACTCTTTTAGCTTCATATTTACTCAATCCACAAACGCACCGACATAATCTCGACACCCTGACTTTAGAAAACTTTCAGAAAGTAAAAATCCCGTTGGAAAGTTTGATTGGGAAGGGAAAAAAACAGATCTCCATGAGGGATGTCCCCATAGAACAGGTGAAAGAATATTGCTGTGAAGACATCGATTACACAGTAAGACTTAAAGAACTTTTCCAAGAAGAACTCAAAGCAAAAAAGCTAGACAAACTTTTGCACGACATCGAGCTTCCGCTTCTCCCAATTTTAGCTCAAATGGAAAGGATCGGTATATTTCTCGACCTTGACGAACTCCGCGCAGAAGGGGCAGAGGTCACTAAAGAAATTCACAAAGCAAAAGAACAAATTTTTTTAATGGCAGGGGCTGAATTCAATCTCAACTCTCCAAAGCAGCTCAGCGAAGTTCTGTATCAAAAACTAGAAATCAAGTCGAAAACAACCTCCACAAGCGCCGATGTTCTCGAAGAACTTGCTGATAACAACCCGATCATTCAACACATATTGCAATACAGAACATTAGAAAAACTTCGATCAACCTATATCGACGCCCTTCCCGCTTCCTTAAACCCAATTACAGGGCGAATACACTGCACATTTAACCAATCAGTGGCTGCAACGGGACGCTTGTCGTGCCAAAACCCTAACTTGCAAAATATCCCACTGCATTCAGCAATCAGATCCTGCTTCAAACCAGAAAAAGAGGGCTGGAGCTTTTTGGGTGCAGACTACTCTCAAATTGAACTCAGACTCTTAGCACATTTCAGCGAGGACAAAGAACTCACCCACGCATTCAAGACGGGGAGAGATATCCATGTTCACACGGCATCATTAGTTTATGGGGTCAGTGAAGATGAGGTAACTCCAGAGATGCGCTCGGCTGCAAAAACCGTCAACTTTGGGATTGTCTATGGGCAAAGTGCCTTTGGACTTTCGCGTCAGATCGGCATCTCCATGAAAGAGGCCGCACACTTTATCAAAACATATTTCGAGCGTTATCCCGGTGTATCAAGATATTTTGAACACTGCAAAGACCTCGTCAGAAAAACAGGGGCGTCTAAAACCCTCACAGGACGCCTAAGACCCATTCCCGAAATTGCGAATCTGAACCCCTCAATCCGCGCAGCAGCTGAAAGACTTGCGATTAACACACCCTTACAAGGAACTGCAGCTGACTTAATTAAGATCGCAATGATCGAGATCGACAAAGAGATCCGGAGCCGAAACCTGGAAGGAAAAATGATCCTTCAGATTCATGATGAATTAATTTTTGAAATTCCAGATAGTGAAATAGACACGTTCAAAAAAATTGTAAAAGAAAAGATGGAACAGGTGATGGAACTGAAGGTGCCTATAGAGGTGCACATCGCTGTTGGCAAAAATTGGGCCGAATGTTAACTTTGAAGAAAGTTGCTATCACAGGCGGGTTAGCAAGCGGGAAAACCACCGCTAGCCGATTCTTCGAAGAACTGGGAGCCTACGTAGTCAACGCTGATGCGATTGTCCGCGAGCTTTTAAGGCCCGATACTGATCTCGGCAAACAAATTATCCTTTTATTTGGCTCTGAAATTGTCGAAAATGGAAAAATTAGCCGTAGGATACTTGCCGAAAAAGCCTTCAAGGATCAAAAACAGCTCGAAAAATTAGAAGAGCTGCTTCATCCAGAAGTGATTAAACAAATTGAGGAACTTTACTCTGCAGCATGTAAAAAAGGGATCCATTCATCGTTCGTGGTGGAAATTCCTTTATTATTTGAGATTAGCGCAGACCCCTTTTACGATGTGACAGTGACAGTCCTAGCTGATGAAAAGAAAGCAAAAGAGCGCTTTGAAAAAGCAGGATTTCAAAAAATGGAATACGACCTACGCATGAAAAGGCACCTAAAGCCAGAGCAAAAGGCAGCCAAGTCCCATTATACAATTCATAACAATGGTTCTCTTGAAGAACTTCGCAGTGAAGTCGTCAAGTTAAACCAGATCATCCATAACCAATAGACCGGAGTTAATCCTTCCATGAACGATCAACAAACTGAACAGAAAAATTCAGAAAATCATCGTCCAACCGCCGATTTTGAAACTGTAACAAAAATCTCCGATCTACAGCGGATGAACATCGCGAAACTTCAAGAATACGCCCGCAATATCGGCCT
>Ga0210057_1001089_pt1 | contig 42267 bp, 43 predicted proteins | sample CryGeyCG2114_010_2_FD_183968 | JGI IMG/M metagenome (GOLD analysis project Ga0210057, IMG submission 183968) | Groundwater microbial communities from aquifer - Crystal Geyser CG10_big_fil_rev_8/21/14_0.10 (SPAdes) (version 2) | ecosystem: Environmental > Aquatic > Deep subsurface > Groundwater ... | reverse complement strand
TTTGTATACTTCTCTTGGAGCAATGTTTCAATATTGCCCCGTTGCGCAGCCGTTAGGTGCTTCATCTTAACCTCCTAAGTTATTGATGTTGTTATTCTAACGGTTGCGTTTGATGTTGGAACTCGGACATACCAAACTCTAATTTTTGCTATTATATCTGTAATGATTGTAATAATTATTGCCGGCGGCTCTGGCACACGGCTGTGGCCTCTTTCAACTCATAATTATCCAAAGCATCTTCTAACCCTTATAGGGAATAGAAGTTTAGTTCAAAGTACTTATGACCGAGTTAAAAATTTGTCTGATGATATTTTTGTGATTACTGAAAAATCGCACTCTAAATACGTTAACCAGCAATTACCCGAACTGCCAAGAAGAAGAATCTTAGCAGAGCCTGCCCGGCGCGGCACAGCTTCCTGTTTTGTGCTGGCGCTTAGTGAGATAAAGCGCCGGAGATTTACGAACCAGGCGGTATTTTTCTTATGGGCCGACCACCTCATTAGCGATACCCGGGCCTTCAAGCAGGCGGCCAAGCAGGCCGCTGAACTGGCTGAAGCAGAAAAAAAGCTGGTGTTTACGGGAGTAGAGCCGACCTACCCTGCAACCGGCTTTGGCTATATTCAAAAGGGCAAAAGAATCAAAAGTAAATTTAAACACGTCCATGAACTTAAACAGTTTGTTGAAAAACCGGATAAAGTTACCGCAGAATTGTACGTTAAAAGCGGAAAATACTTATGGAATACCGGCTACCTTACCGGCACGGTTGAAACGTTTGAACGAGAGCTCAAGGAGCACTCCCCGCGGCTTTGGAATGACTATCAGAATTTGTATAGCACTCTTTTGCCAATGAACCGCAGGAAGCTCTACATGAATTTCGTATCGGAACCGATTGACACCGCCCTTTCTGAGCACGTACCGGACGGACTGGTGATGCCTGGTAACTTTGACTGGGCGGATGTAGGCTCGTTCCATGATCTGCATGGCGTGAGCGTACAAGATAAGACAGGCAATCACATCAGCGGAGAAAATATAGAACTGGAGAACGTTACAGATAGCTATGTACGGAATGAAACCGAACAACCCGTCGCAGTTATTGGGCTCGATAATGTGGCTGTTATCGCCACTGAAAATGGCGTCTTAGTCACCAATAAGACTTATGCTCAAAAAGTCGGCGATATTTCTAAGCGCCTGCAAAAATAAAACCTTTGGCTTTAGGTCTGAATAATTTGCTGCACTCTAGCAACTAATTTATCAAGATCTTCCTTGGCTTTGGCTTCGGCATTTAAGCGTAACAGAGGCTCTGTATTGCTTGGACGAATGTTGAACCAACTGCCATTGTTCAGGTTGATTGTCAGTCCGTCAAGCTCATCTTGCTTCTCATCTGCAAAAACTTCTTTTAGGCTGGATAATATTTTATCTTTATCGACAACTTCAAAGTTAGTTTCCGGGATTGCTTCGTAGCGGGTGTATTGCTCGCGCAAATCAGACATTTTTTTGCCTGATAAACACATCAAATATAGTCCTACAAGAATCCCTATGATCCCTGAGTCGGCATACCAATTGTCTCGTAAATAAAAATGCCCTGATGCTTCGCCGCCGAATGGAGCATCAAGTTCTCGCATCATTTTTTTAATATTAGAGTGTCCAACTCTGGAGCGTACTGATTTACCGCCTAATTCATTAACCAGTTCTGGCACGGATTTACTATTTCGGGCATCATATACAATCGTTGCCCCCGGATATTTTTGCAAAAAATATTCGGCAATCATGCTAGACATAACTCCGCCGCTAAGCATCTGGCCGGTTTCATCTACCAAAAAACCGCGGTCTCCATCACCGTCAAAAGCGACCCCTCCATCCAGGGCATTTTTTTTAATAGTTTTACTAAGGTCTATCAGGGTTTCTGGTTTAAGCGGGTTGGCTTCGTGGTTGGGGAAGGTACCATCGAGTTCAAAGTACATCCGGGTTACTTTAAATGGTACATATTTTTCAAAAACCGGAAATATTTTTCCAGCCATGCCATTTCCGGCATCAACAGCTATTTTTAAAGGCTTGAGCTTATCGATTTCTACAAAAGACAGCACATGCGCTATCCAGTCTTCGGTGATGTCTTTTTGGGTAATTTTACCTCTTGAAGCCGCTGGTTTAAAGTCATTTTTTATCACCATATCTCTAATTTCACTTAGTCCAAATTCCAACCCAACAGCTTTAGCTTCGTCTGCACAAAGCTTAATGCCGTTATACTCGCTCGGGTTGTGGCTGGCGGTAACAACTGCGCCACCGGCCAGACCATACTTGCCGGCTGCAAAGTAAATCATGTCGCTGGTAACCTGCCCGATATCCCAAACATCACGGCCCTGAGCTATCAGCCCGTCAATCAAATTTGTAGCCAAATCCTCAGAGTCTGGGCGCATGTCGCGGCCAACCGCCACCGGTCCGTTTTTGGGTAGCCATAGCCCGAAAGCTTGGCCGATTTTATTGGCTACTTCACTAGTTAATTCGGTGCCAACCTTGCCGCGTATATCATAGGACTTAAATATTGCCGCTAACTGGTCCAATTTCTTTCCTTTTTATATTATTCAACTGTAACAGATTTTGCGAGATTTCTAGGCCGGTCTACATTGTAGCCGCGCTCTATCGCGACATAATAAGCGAAGAGTTGTAGTACGATGGCTATCAGCAAAGGTTGAGTCTGTTCAAGCGTCTTGGGTATGAAAACCACGTTGTCGGCGAGCCGCTTTATTTCTTTGTCGCCCTCGGTGGCTATGGCGATGACCGGGCCGCTACGGGCCTTGATTTCCTCGATATTGGAGTACGTTTTTTCGCTCAATGGCGACTCTGGTACGATAGCGAAAGTAGGGAATTTTTTATCAATCATCGCTAGCGGGCCGTGCTTCATCTCGCCAGCGGCATAGCCTTCGGCATGTATATAAGAAAGTTCTTTGAGTTTCAAAGAGCCCTCTAGTGCACAGGGGTAAGCATAGCCGCGGCCTATGAAGAGAAAGTCTCGGTATTTGCTAAAGTCTTTGGCCATTTTCTCGATGGTTTTGGCCTGTTTGAGGACACTTTTAACTTTGTCAGGTAAAACTGCCAACTCCTGCAGCAACGGCCTGTACAACGGTGTACGGCCCTGGCTGAGGTGCAAAGCGATTTCTGCTAGCACGGTCACCTGAGCGATAAAAGCTTTTGTGGAGGCCACGGATTGTTCTGGGCCGGCGTGACAGTACACCCCGGCGTCGGTCATGCGCGCGATGGTAGACCCAACAGCGTTAACGATACCAAGTCGTAATACACCGTACGCCTCAACCTTTTTAAGCGCGGCGATAGTATCGGCGGTTTCACCGGATTGGGAAATAGCCAGCAGGGCGGTACTGCGCGAGAACGGCTCGGCACGGTATTTAAATTCAGACGCCAATTGAACCTCGACAGGTATGCCAGCCAGTTCCTCGATCAAGTATTCACCAATCAGACCGGCATAGTAGGATGTGCCACAGGCCACGATGACGATGCGGTCTATATAACGCAGTTGCTCGGCGACGTTTTCCAGACCACCGAGTTTTACCGTGTTGGATTCCGTACGGATACGGCCACGCACAGCCGACTGGATGGTTTGCGGCGCTTCGTAAATCTCTTTTAGCATAAAGTGCGGATAATCGCCAAGCTGGGCGCGCTGGATATCAAAGTCCAGCTCTTCTGCCTTGCGTGTTACTTCGACTGCGTTTTTGATGTTATGGATCTTTACATCCCGCTTGGTAAGTACAGCAACTTCATAATCATCAAGAAACAGGACCTTTTTGGTATGTTCCATGACAGCTGTTGGATCAGAGGCGATATAGTGGCAGCCCTTGCCAACACCGATAATAAGCGGGCTTGATAAACGGGCGGCGTACAGGGTGTCGGGATCTTCGGCGTGAAGCGCCGCGATAGCGTAGGCGCCTTGCAGTTCCTCCAGGGCGGCTTTGAAGGCTTTGAAAAAATCATTCTGTTTTTTTAGGTGATGATCAATTAGGTGGGGGATGACTTCGGTGTCGGTATTTGATACGAATTGATAACCGGCTTTTTTTAGTTTTTGCTTGAGCTGCTGATAATTTTCGATGATGCCGTTGTGGACTACATAGATGGTCTGATCAGCGTTGAAGTGCGGGTGGGCATTGGCTTGCGTAGGAGAGCCGTGGGTGGCCCAGCGAGTGTGCCCAATGGCGATGTGGGCGTTTTCAAATATATTATTCCCGCGAACCTCTGAGTCCAAGGCCTCAACACGGCCAACCTGTTTGGCTGTAAAAGGCTTACCGCTGTTCATCGCGGTTATGCCCGCGGAATCATAGCCGCGGTACTCAAGAGCTTTGAGCCCATCGAGCACCGGCGCAAGGGCAGATTTATTTCCAATATATCCAACAATTCCACACATATTACAAGGTATTATATAATATTATCATTAATAAATCTAGATACTTTTTCTCTAAATATATTTGGTCCAAATTGCCGGGCTTTTTCTTGTAGTACTTCTTGCTTGAACTTGTTTGGCGTAAAGGTCCTAAGAGCTTTAACTAACGATTCCACAGTTTGGTCTTTGAAATATTCTCCGGTTTTACCGGGTACGATATAGTCCAAAGCGCCGCCATCTTTATAAGCAATAACTGGTGTGCCGGAAGCCAGCGCTTCCACGGCCACGATGCCAAAATCATCTAGGCTAGGGAAGATAAAAGCCTCTGCCGTGGCAAAATAACTTGCCAGTTCCTTATCGGTCGCTTGGACGAACTTAACGGATGGGCCGGCTAAGCGTTGGAGTTTTTTATGGTCTGGGCCGTTACCGGTTACCGTTAGTGGCAAGTTTAATTTTGTACAGGCGGCAATCGCTAGGTCGAAGCGTTTATATGGAGTTTGCCGGCCGGTTATGACAAAACCGTTTCGGTTTTGTGGTAGTTGGTAGTTGTTAGTTGGTAGTTTGGAGAATCTTTTGATGTCGACGGGAGGATGAATGACGGTCGCATCACGCCCGTAATATTTTTTTATTTGGTTTTTGGTGTAGCTGGAGTTGGCAATTAGATAATCAGGACGCTTGGCAGCTCGGAAGTCCCAGCGACGCATCGGCCCGACCAGCACTCTGAGCCCCAGCCTGGCCAGCGGATCAAAAAAACCGAAACCAGGATGCCTGAGGTATTCATCGTAACGGCTCCAATAGTAGTGGGTCGGTGCATGAATGTAACTGATGTGAAGAGGACGCTTCACATTACGTTTGTAGTTTGTAGTTTGTAGTTGGTAGTTGGTGCGACCCACTTTGATGAATTTGGCTTCGGCTCCTGAAGATGAGATCACTAAATCGTAATCGTTTAAATTTAGTCGCGAAAACCACCAGCCGCGTAAAAATGGTACGTATTTGCGAAGAGCAGGAAAGGGCCAATTCTGTAAGTATCCGGTTACTGCTTTACCATCAAGTTTCTTGCGCCACTCGTCGGTGCAGTAAGAGGTGTAAATTGGGGCTTCGGGAAACATACGGTGAAGTTCCAGCACGACCTTTTCGGCACCGCCACCAATCATCCAGTCGTGCACGATGGCTACTTTCAAAGTCGAATTGTTCATTTTACTTTTTACATTTTTCATTAATTTTACATTTACCAATTTTCATTGTGGAAACTATCTTCTGCAGGATAAAGATTAACTGCGAAATTTCGTCAATTAACTCTGAAGTCTGTAGATTCGAGTTTGTTTTAGTAAGAACCTTCAACCAGTACCTAGACTCTGAGGCTTCTTTCTTGCAGATATATATTTTATTCCTAAAATCAATTCTAGAAGCTGCATTATTGGCTTCGGTATAGTTTGCGCCAATACTAGTAGCGGAGCGTATTAGCTGATTACTAATTATTTTGTTTTCGGGGCTCTGAGGTAATCCTTTGCAAAAAGAAATGACACTAACAGCAAAATCTATAGTCCGTTCCTCTAGTTGTTGCGGTCTTTCTTGTACAATGTTCATTGATAAATTATTGTGAATTGAAAACTGGTAATTGTAAAATGCTTAATCTTTGATTAAGCTGCGCCCCGTTGGCCTAAAACGACGCGGATGGTTTTTGTAAGAATGATGATGTCCAGCCAGAAACTCCAATTTTGGACATAATAAATATCAAGCCGGCGGCGTTCCTCAAAACTGATCGACCGACGGCCCGATACCTGGGCCAGGCCGGTTAGGCCGGACTTGACGCTTAAAATGGCATGGCGTTTTTCGTAAACACTGAGCTCCTCCGGAATCAGTGGGCGTGGCCCTACCAGGCTAAGGTCGCCCTTTACGATATTTATCAATTGCGGTAACTCATCCAGGCTGGTTTTACGCAAGAACCTTCCAAGCGGTGTAACCCGCGGGTCGTGATCCAGATAATCGCCGTTTTCGCGATACTCCTCGGCGAGTTCGGGCTTGCCCATCATAGCAAAAGCTTGCTCCGGAGTGGTGCCACCATACTTGGTATATTGAGTCCGGAATTTGAAGACCCGGAACTTGTGGTTGAACCTGGTTAAACGGGTCTGGCGGAAAAAGACTGAACCGCCGCCTGTCAGTTTTATTAATACGGCGATAATCAATATAAATGGCATTGCAGTTATAAGTAACAGGCCACCCAGCACTAAATCAAATAGACGTTTGACTATCCGACCCCAACCGAACAAAGCGGTCTGATGGACAGCGATTACCGGCAGCGATGAGCGGAAAAGTTCGACTTCCAGCTTGCCCAAGAACAACTCACCGTTACCGGGTATGAAGCGATAAGCGATGTGGTGGCTCTGGGCAAATTCCAAAATCTGATTATTGCGGTCGTTGGAAGAATAAAGCTCCGTCTGGACGATACTATGTATATGGTCGGCCTTAATTTTGGCTACGGCGTCCTCGAAAGACTGGAAAGTTTTGAGCCCTCTAAAGCCTGCCCGCCGGGAAGCATGTTCACCAGCCACGCCAACTATCCGGTAGCCCGACTTTTTCCAGTCATGGAGCGCGTCCACAAGTTCTTGGGCAACTTGAGTGCTACCAACCACTAAAAGATTAGTTATGCCAAAACCATAGCTGAACATTTTTGTTCTGAGCCAGCGCGCAAAATTACGGAATATAACTAAAAAGACAAAAGCCAGTCCAAAACCAATAACAGGCACTAAGCGGGCCGGAAAAATCACTTTATTGACCGCATAAGCGTAACCGATTACGAACAGCAGGCCGATAAACGAGCCAACCAGCAATCGACCGAGCTCACTGAAGCGCTTTTCCTGGATTGAACTTCTATATAGGCCCAGTAAACCAAAAATTAAAATCCAAAACGGCAGTAGTACCAAAAAAATTTCTAGATAAGTGGTAGCGTGGACCTGTTCGGAGATAGGCCTCGAGCTTAACGAAACGCGCAGGATGTAGGCAACCACGAAAGCGGCTACTAGCGCCAGGAAATCACCCACTACTAAAAAGAAACTGTATAGCAGCGAGGCGTTACTTTTCATTACATCTCCTCGCCGCACCAGTCTGCCTGCCAGCAGAGCCGGCAACTCTGCTGGTGCTCTTTGCGCCTGGCGTTGTTGTAAGCTCCAGTGCTCCTTCACCGTATCGAGTATACGACTCAGTCCGCCCTTCGCTTTCGCCTAGCCACGCGTCAAAGCGAGTAAGATGTGGATGGCTTATCATTCGCTATACTAGATTGTAGCATTTATGCAGCGCATAACTACCCACCCTAAGCTGGGCCGTGTTCTTTCCCTAGCAGTTGCCACTATCTTAGTGCTAATACCTTTTCATGCCTTATTTACTACTTGGATTGGCAGCAACAGTGGTAATCTTGATTTGCTTAGGATTTGGAAAGAAATTCTAACGGTTGCTCTAATACCCGCGGCTGTATTGTTGGCTTACCGCTCTGCTCATATACGCCGCTGGCTGTTAACATCGTGGACTGTGCGTTTAATTGGGCTTTACGTAGTGCTCAATTTGGTGCTTGGAGCTTGGGCTCTTATTCACAAACAGGTTAATAGCGAGGCGCTTATTTACGCACTGCTTATAAATTTACGTTTTGTCGGGTTTTTTATAATTTGCGCCGTTATTGCCAGCTCTGATAGCTTCTTAAAACAATATTGGCCTAAGATTTTGTTGATTCCAGCGATGGTCGTTATAATTTTTGGTCTATCGCAGCAGTTTTTACTGCCTTATGATTTTTTGCGGCACTTTGGCTATGGTGCGCATACGATTCCGGCCTATCAGACAGTTGATGCTAATTTAGATTATCGTAGGATTCAGTCAACACTGCGTGGCGCTAACCCCTTGGGGGCTTACCTAATATTAATTTTGCCGGCCATGGCCATAGTGTTATCTAGGTGGCGAGTATTGCGAATCGGCGGCCTGATAGCCGGCGCGATAACTCTTTTTTACAGCTATTCACGGAGCGCTTACATAGGAACTGGGCTGGCGTTTGGGGCACTTGCTGGCTGGCTGCCAAAAAATAGTTTATGGCCACGCAGAAAAGCCTTGATTGTTGCTCTTGGTGTTGTTGTAGCTGTAGTCGGCCTATACTCGTTACGCTATAACCAGACTACTCAGGACACCCTTCTTCACACTAGCAATAACTCAACTTCTTCACTGAGTTCAAATGAGGCTCGCGTGGTTGCAATAAAAAGTGGCGCAAATGATGTACTGAACCAGCCTTTTGGAAGAGGTCCCGGTACCGCCGGTCCGGCCTCTTTCCGCAACGACCATCCCGCGCGTATTGCCGAGAACTATTATTTACAAATAGGTCAGGAAGTTGGTGTCTTGGGTATATTGATATTCCTTGGTATAAACTTCCTAATCGCTCGCAGGCTGTGGTTTCAACGTAGCACCAGCTTAAGTAAAATTTTACTGGCTAGCCTGGTTGGGCTGACTTTCGTAAACTTACTGTCTCATGCTTGGACGGACGACACACTGGCGTATCTGTGGTGGGGATTAGCCGGCATTGCGCTTTCCACTGGTATACTTGAAGTTAAGAATAAGCAAAATGACCGAAAGACTCACTAAGAACTCATTTCATATCTCCCCTCCAGCTTCAATTCATCCTGGCAGAACCACGCCCCGGTTTTGCTCGTCAATGTATCTACGGATACGCCTCCTCTCAAGAACTAGTACGTGGTCCCCACCAGGATGTATTTCACTTAACAGACTGGAGATATGAAGTGAGTTATAGGCGTAATCGCAAACTTTTAATCCAGTTCGTAGAATACATGATAAGTGGTGGCGCCTATTTTTGGAGCGGTTATGCGCTTTTCGCGTATCTATGGTCTGGGCTTCATTGGAGCTTGTGGTGGGCAAAGCTCTCCGCTAACATTTTTGGCTGGACGGTTAATTTTATATTGCAACGCTTCTGGGTGTTTCGTAGCTCTCATTTCAAGGGGCATATGAGCGAGGTGACGGGTCGTTACATTTTTATTACGTTGGTAGATTTTGTACTTGACTATTTCATAGTTGCTGGCTTAAGAGTCATCGGTATTACACCTTATATAGGTCAGTTTGTGTCATCCGGCTTTTTTACGATCTGGAATTACTTATGGTATCGTTTCTGGGTCTTCCCGGAAAAATTTGTTCATAAAAAAGCTAAGACAAGCGTAGCGAGAATTGTGGCGCACCGAGCCCACGGCCACAGTGCTTACGTAAAGAGGTAACAATGGAAGAAAAAACTACTTCGGTAAGGCCCACCAAAAAACAGCGTGAGTTACTTACTTTTATAGAAACATTTATTGCTGCGAACGGATACAGTCCCAGTTACCGCGAGATTATGAAGGGGCTGCAATATAACTCAGTAGCTACGGTAAGCTTGCATGTGAACAGTTTGATTAGCCGCGGGCACCTGCTAAAACGCGATCATTCGGCCCGCTCGCTTGAACTTGTTAAGCCGACGCTACCAACAAATGAGCCCAAAATTATTCTCAAGCAACTCAAAGCTAGTGAGGAGAAGTGGCTGGTAGAAAAAGTAGAGTTATTTTTTAAAGAAATAGAAAACGCCCCAAGTGTTATCGAGCGTGAGATCGACAGGCTTTATGTATTAATCGGCGCCCTCAAAGTTCTAGGGCTGGACGGAGCCGCCAGTGGCTTTATCGCCCGTTTGAGCGCAATTAAAAAACGCCAAGAAGACAACGAATATGTCATCTAGTCTTGGTGGTTAGACTATCCCCCAATTAACTTAACGATAATTTCGCCCAAGCTTATAATTACCGCTATCCCAACAGTACCAATAACTAACCCGATAACAATAAGTACTATATCTTCTAAGATAATGCCCAGCGAGAGCATTACTACGGCTAACGCGGGCAGGGTATCCAGACCAGAGAACGGCGGCGCCAAAAAAGCCGCTAAAGAAAAAATCAACACACTGACACCAAAAAGCCCAAATGCCAATCTATTGCCCAGCAGACTATCAAGCCTCGGACGCGAAAATTTTTCTAGTTTCCTGATGTATTTTATTAGAGTTGGCAAGACCCTTTTTTCCATGACTGAGCCTAAAGAGCGATTCTTCCAGCGATCTGGTAGCCACAGAGTCTTGCGCCCCACTATTACTTGTAGGGCCACTAGCATGGCAATTATTTCAAAGATGTGCGTGAGCCCGCCGGTCGGTACCGGTAAGGCTGGTATTGCCAGTAGGATAACAAATAAAACCCCAAAACTTTTTTCGGCAAAAACCCCATCTAAACCATGCAGGGTTTTGGGTTTACTACTTTTTAGCCAAGCCTCTAGCTCAACACTGAAAGGGATAGAAGAAGTTGTTTTGGGCTTTGGCATTCAAACTAATCATACCAAAAAAGCCAGCAACGCCTTGCATAGCTATTATTTAAGCCGGGCCATATGAACCAAGCCAAGGTATACCAGCACTGCCATAATCGCAGCGGCAGCGAGCGAGGCAACTGCTAAATATTGAGCCATCATCCCGAAAGTCCAGTAAACATAACTGCTTAGCAGCAGGCCTCTTAGTGTTTCGCCCTGAAACAACGTTTGTTTTTGCTGCTGGAGTTTTTGGTTGGATGGGTCTTTTAACGCCAATGTACTAACTTCGGCGTAGGTTTTGCCATCGGCGACTTTTTGGACGTGTCTTCCGATGAAACCATTGGCATAGGCTTTAGCCTTGGGGCCGTTGTCCACCAGTTGCCCCGCGTACTTTTGAAGGTCAGGGAATTCAGACGGATCGAGTGATGGGCTGCCTTTTGGCGGGAAATAAATCTTTTGGGATGACAGTTCGTCGCGGACGCTGTTAGTAGCAAAGGAATACCCCCACCATGCCACGCTGCCGATAACAAGTAGCATCACTGTGCTTAATATGCCCAATAATACGAAAACCTTATCTATGGTTTTTCTTTGCGTTTTAGCCATTTCTAGCTCCTAATTATTAACTATATCGATATTATATAGCCCTTCAGAGGATAGTGCTAATGGTTAATTAGCTCTGAATGGAAGGAGTTTTGTAAAATTGCTTTTTAGCGGCAAGGCTATGTACGCTTTTGGGAAGATCTTTACTCGGGGTATTTTGATTAAATTTTTTGCGGATGGCTGAAGAAGCGGCAGTCGGGTTAGGAGCGTTCACGATTACTACTTTTGTCGGTTTAACGGCTAAAGAATTTAGCATATTTTTGATTTTACTGATGCTATCACCCTGGCGCATGCCTATAAAAAGCTCATTACCATCGCAAAGGCTATCTGAGTCAGGCCATTGATGGATAGTCTTTGCTACGTCAGAGCCCATTAAAAATACTACCTGGGCGTTGCCGATGATATTTCGAAGCTCCGGCAGTACGCTTACGATTGAACCGCCCATGCTGTGCAGCTCAAGCAGACGCATATTTGGGTATGGGCTAATGGCGTGCGATATCATTGCTAATCTATTGGTAAAATTCTCGACTGTTTTTTTATGCTTTGGAGTTTTTTCGGGCAAAAAATACACGCAGTCGAGCTTGGCCGACAGGGTAGCCTCAGAAGCAAAAGCTAAGTGGCCCATATGAATCGGATCAAATGTCCCCCTAAAAATCCCAATCCGCTTCTTCTTCGACGATTCCTTCACTTGTTCATGATATCAAAAGAGAGGGGACCTTCCTGCCATTAAGCCTTGCCTAGCTCCATGAACGATAAATTGTTGAGGTTTTAGGGGCTTATATTAACTTTTATATTACTTGTAGAACTGTTTGATGTTGTGCCGCTTTGGCCGGTACTATCTCCGCTAGTTGCCGTCTGGTTGCTGCTATTGTTTATGTTCACAGAGTTTGCGCCATCACCGCTGGAGCTCTCGCATTGAATATCGGTGTGCAGTTCGTTGGTAGAGTTCGGTCCGGTATTACTGTTATTTTCTGTAACAGTTTTTGTACATGGGTCGGTTTGCGTCTGGGCCTGAGCGGGCGTACTAGCTTGGGCAGACACCTCTTGTTTAGCCTTTGTCTGTTCTGATTTGACCGATGGGGAAGAGGTTGAATTAGTTACAGAATGCTGTTCTGTTTTAGTAGGGCCTGAAAAGTTAGCATAAGCTACACTGCTTGCGATCAACACAAGAGCCAGCACCGCTGGAATAAATATTTTTGGCCTGCGTATTATCCTCACCTTCATATATCTATTTTACTCTTTCATGGCATGGAACTCGTTTTTCAGAGCAAGCTCATGCGGGCAGTTTTGATAACCGAACCTCTGGTTCGAGGTTCTGGTTTTCAGAACATCAAAGTAAAAGCCCCAACCTAAAGGCCAGGGCTTTTACTTTGGCTCCGGAGGCCGGACTCGAACCGGCAACCTCGAAGTTAACAGCTTCTTGCTCCACCATTGAGCTACTCCGGATTAAAACATGAGGCACCCTTGCAAGGTTTCTCATCGCGCCGGGCGCGGAATGAATCCGACGCTCGGGCTGCTCTTCCCACTACTAACTAGGAATAACAGGTTGATTATAGGTGAGAATACTCTGTTACGTCAATCCGGGGCAAGGTTGCTATACTTATTAGCATTGTGGAAGTGCTACACGCGATTTTGCTGGGAATAGTCGAGGGTCTTACCGAGTTTCTGCCTATCTCGAGCACCGGCCACCTTATCATAGCCGAGCATTACACTCATTTTAAAGACCAAGCCGAGATTTTTACGGTGGCCATCCAGTCTGGTGCTATCGCCGCCGTAATTTGGCATTACCGGGTCGACTTGTTTGCTAAAACTGCCGGACTTTTTGCCGGCAGGGCAAAAGCTAAAAACTTTTTTTGGAAAATTTTTATTGCTACGCTGCCAGCCTTGATACTAGGGTTCGTGCTCAAAGACACTGTAGATAAGGCGTCCAAACCCAGTGTTGTGGCTTGGGCGCTGATAGCCGGTGCCTTCGTACTCTGGTGGGCTGACAAAAAGGCGCCAGCTAGCCAAGTAGATCATAAGCAGGACATAGATGCCGTGACGACCAAGCAGGCTTTTCTTGCCGGCCTGGCTCAGTGCGTGGCTTTGATACCAGGCGTTTCGCGCAGCGGCGCAAGTATAGTTGGCGGTTTAGCCGGCGGGCTTAATCGGGTGACAGCCACGGCCTTTTCTTTTTACTTAGCTATACCGGTCTTGCTACTGGCCAGCGCTTATAAGCTTTTCCATGGGCGGCATGATCTGGCTGGTAGCGTTGATGGCGGGGTAGGAAGCATCATCATTGGTATCGTAGTCTCATTTTTTGTCGCCTTGGTATCTATATCTTGGCTGCTTAGGTACGTGTCTGGCCACAGCTTTAAAGTGTTCGTTTACTACCGAATAGCGCTTGGCATCCTAGTTTTAGCACTGCTAATTTAACATTTATAACTGGCTCTCAAAACATCATTATTTGTCTTAGTTTAGACGATCGTCTAAACTAAGACACTAAGACGGGTCTTTAAGGAGTTATACTGATAAAAATACAATACGATTTAAGACTGGAGAAAGATTTTGGGAGTCAGTTTTTATAACTGGAGTAGAACTCAGGTACATGAAGACCGAGCAAGTGCGTGCTATGATATAAAGGTAATTAACAAACAGGTTGCTGGAACCTCGTGTAAATCGAGGACTGTGCCGCAACGGTAATCCACTTCTTTGCTAAGCAAAAAAGTGATTTTGCATTTAACATTTTGCATTTAACATTAATTTTTCATTGGTCATTGATCATTGTTAAATCATTGAAAATTGTGAATTGAAAATTGTGAATTCACGCTTGCTAGCCAAGCGTGGTGAGTCCGATACAGCATTAACCGTAAAACGCTCCCGAGCAGGAGTTGGTAAATACTTGATTAGTCAAGTGTCTCTGAATCCCTGCAAACTGAGCAGGGATATTTTTTTGGAAACACTAGCTGCAGAAACAACTGACTATCAATCTCGCAGAATAGCTGGGCCAAACGCAGCTACACGCAATATTGATATCATGGCTGCCGAGCTGGCAGCTAATGGTTATGTCGGCCCTGAAGTTCGCGCCATGGTGTTAGATGAAGAACTGACTCATGCCGTAGAAATCCTGGCTGCTCAGGAAGCGGCGTATGCTGTTGTTCCTAGGAGCTATGAGCAAATAGGCAATGACTTGGTCGATATACACCGCCAAAGTCTTAGACAAGTCTTTTCGGGAGGTATTGAGCACTCAGAGCAGGAGGTATTAGACGGTGTGCCTGGTGCTGGCTGGGAACTGGAGAGACGCAAAGCCGAACTAAACAATCTTGAAATCATTTTGGCAATGCCAGAGAATACTGCCTGTATTGAAATCTCGGCCCCACCTACCGATAGACCGGAGCATGAACAGCTTGCTCAGCACTACAATGGTTTGACAATGATTCGGGTATCGACCAAAAAACCAGGCGGCAAGGTAATGCAGTATAATTACGCGCTACCTTTATCTAACCCAGAGTTTTTGCTGGCGGTACAGGAGAAACTTGGTCGCGATTCTACTGAAATGGTAGTTAATAGTCAGGAATTGCTGGAACGGCCAATTACGCAAACAGTTGATCAGGCTTCATCATCTTTGGTTCACGAAATAGATAATCTAATTGGTGCCGCAATGCTAGAAGTTGCCGTTGGCCATAGTGCTATTCGCATGATAAGAAAAGCGATAGCCAACAGAAGGGAAGCTTGGGACTTTGTCTCTTCAGACGAACATGCTGATATACATAATGAATTTTTGGGCGGTATGGAGTATGCGGCCAGACTAAATATGACGGAACGGGAACATGCCGTATCCGCTATTAGGAGTGGCTTCTGGAAAGAATATAAAGACCGCTTCAATGACAGGAAAATTTCGAATCAGGCAGGCGGCATTATTGCCGAAGCAGCTTCACGGGCTGTTGCTGCCGGCGATGTATTTATAGCCTGCGGTAGTACAGTATCCGCTACACAGTTTACTGCTCAAGAGTCAACAGCTAGTCGAGCTAGTATTGCCAATAGTCTGTTAAGAGAGGTAAAAGGCAGTGGTAATTGTAGTGCGTGCGGTGCTAAGGGCGTTCTGTATGGTTGCGGCGTATTTTGCGGCAGATGTAACGAAAAGTGGTGCAGTGAGTATAAACGAACCGGTAAGCAGCTAAGTCCACGACAGCTTTCTTATCTTAGCTATAGCCGAGGAACAAAGCCCGAAGCAGATACCGCTGATATGTTTGAAGAACTTCGGCAAGATTGGAAGAGAATGGGATTGGAAATTGAACGAAAAAGAAGACTCAAGAAGTTACGTGAAGCGGAGCGAGCAAAAAAAAGCCGCGAAGAACAAGAGTTACAGCAAGCGGCTTAAGTTTTGGATTTTGTTAAGCTGGCTACACTTTGAATGATTGAGCGGCCGAGCTTTCTATCATGTAGCTCAGTAAGCTTTTCCAGAGAACCATAATGTTTTTCCAGGTATTCCAAGTGTTTAGCGCGCTGCTTGCGGAAGGATTGTTTAGTAAGGCCCGACTTGCTAATAAAAGTGCTGACTTGCTCGCTGCCAATGTAGTGGGGCAAAATCACGTAATCGGCCCCAGCTTTGTATAGCTTTGCAGCTTCGTCCGGATCGTCGGAGTGCAAAATAGCCACCGCCCGGGGGTTTTTGCTTTTCAAATAGCCAAGTAAGGACATGCTTACTTGGAAGTCAGGAATTGTAGAAACAACCAGCTGCGCCTTTTCAACGCCGGCTTCCTCCAGCAATTCCACATCTGTAGCGTCACCATACAAATAGTTAATTTTGCGCTGCTCTATAATGTCGATAATTTCCGGATCGTAATCTATTACAACGTACCTTTTCTTCATTTTTTTAAACAGGCTGATAAACTCGTGCCCGCCGCGCTGATAACCGAACAGTACAAGGTCATTGCGCTCACTAGGCAAGGCCTCGCCCTCGATTTTTTTGCGCTCGAACATATCGAGGTGCTTTTCTATTAGAGCGTAAACTTTATCGCTAAATGTCACCAAGTATGTAGAAATGGCGATCGAGGCAAGAGCTATGAAAGTCAGCAGCGAAACGGTTTGGTGGTCAACCAGGCCCTTCTGGTTAGCCAATATCAAGAAGATTATAGAGAACTCGCTGACTTGGCTAAGCGCCGCTGCCGTCTTAAAACTAGTGCGCTTGGTATAGCCCAAGTAGCCTAGACAGGCCATGATTATGAATGGTTTGACTAGCACCACCACGATAGTACCAGCGATTATCGGTATGATAAGTTCGCTAAATTGGTCGAAGGTTAGCTGAATCCCCAAGGCGATAAAAAATACTATTACAAAAAAGTCACGGAGGGGCCTTAGGCGGGCAGCAATCTCTTGGGCATATGATTGAGATGCTAGTAAAACGCCAGCTGCTAGCGCGCCGACTTCCATAGAAAGTCCGATTTTGGCCATTAGAGCCGCGCTCCCTAGCCCAATAGCAATTGCCGTTAAAAATAACAGTTCTTGGTCGCTGGCCACTATTTTTTGTACTCGCGGTAAAACCTCTTTGTTAAGCAAGTACATCGCCACACCAACCAAAGCTACTTTGAAGGCCAGTTCAATCAGTGGGCCGAATGATAACCACTGGCCATCGTGGGCAGAGGCGATAAAAAGCAGCAAAACGGCCGCGATAATATCTTCTACCACCAAGACACCGACTGTTAGTTTTCCATGCAGCCTGCCTTGCTCTTTCTTATCACTTAGCAACTTAAGGGCAACGATAGTACTGTTGATGGTAAGCCCAATTGCCACAAAGACAGCAGCGCCGTGGCTTAGGCCTAATAGTACTAATACGCACCAGCCGACAGTACCCGTTATGCTCATGTGAGCCAGAGCGGTGATTATAGAAGGCTTGCCTACCTCACGGGCGACTCTGGGGTTCATCCCCAGTCCAATGATAAAAAGCAGTAGTGCTATGCCAATTTCGCCAAAAACGGTCAGAGTATCCGGAGATTTAGTAATATGCAGTACCGCGGGACCGACAATAATGCCGGTGATAATATAGCCAATCATCAACGGTTGCCGTAACCAACGCATGAATACGGATACGACAGCACCTATAACAATTATTAAACTTAAGCCGGAAAAAATGTTATCCATAAACTATAGTGTCTTACCCATCATTGTAACCTGAAATCGCTTAAGCCTAAAAGATAGAAAAGATGGCTGCGGCGCCAGCCAAGCTCATCAGTCCTGTCACGCCCCATCCCAGCCAACTGGTAGAACGCTTGTTTACGCTGCTGCCCATAATCTTACGGTTGCTGCTTAGTATGACTATAAGGGCTAAGATCGGTGGTGCTACTATCCCGTTGAGTATGGCCGAGTAAATTAAAGCTTTGATGGGGTCTATCCCGACAAAATTGATGGCCAGTCCAATAAGTACCGAGAAAATCATAACTCCGTAAAACGAGTTGGCTTGATGTAAATTCCGGTAAAGGCCTTCCTTCCAACGGAAACTCTCACTGACGGTATAGCTGCTGCTGCCCGCTAAGACCGGTATGGCCAGTAAACCGGTACCGATTATACCGATGGCAAAGAGCCAGTAAGATGCATCACCGGCGAACGGCCTTAAGGCTTCCGCGGCATCGGCGGCAGTGTGTATCTGAGTTATGCCCTGTGGGAACAAAATAGCGCCACAGGCGGCAATTATAAAAAACATCACAATGTTAGACAGCAGCATGCCGCTCCATACATCGGTGCGCATCTTTTTTATGGCTTGCGGATTGGTGCCGTGCCGAGATAATACTGTAGTTTCACCCTCTAAAATCTGCTCTTCAACTTCCTGGGAGGTTTGCCAGAAAAATAAGTAAGGCGAGATGGTCGTACCCAAAATAGCGCAGATGAGCAGCAGCTGTTCCTTGTTCCAATGGACCGATGGCACTAGGGCTTTACTAATCACCTCACTCCAATTGAGGTGCGCCAGGATGGCCGAGGCCACATACGCCAAAAGCACCAAAGCTAACCACTTTAGGTATCTGGCGTATTTTGCGTAAGGCGTGAATATCTGCATCACTAAACTAAAAAACGCAAACCCAATGACTAATAGACTAAAACTTAAACCAGGGGCTAGCAGTTGTATGCCTTTGGCCATGGCTCCAAGGTCGGCCCCGATGTTAAAGGCGTTAGCCGCAAATAACAACATGGCGCAAATATAAAGGACTTTTTTAGAAAAATGCAGACGGATATTGCCAGCTAGTCCACGGCCAGTTACTAGGCCGATACGGGCGCACATTTCCTGAACTATGGACATCAGCGGAAAGGTCACCACGCTCATCCATAAAAGCTGAAAACCGTACTGCGCGCCGGCTTGTGAATAGGTAGCAATTCCGGAAGGGTCGTCATCCGAAGCGCCTGTGGTCAAGCCAGGTCCTAAGTTATGCCAGTACTCTTTGGTTTTTCTAATGCTTTGGCCAGTTGATGTGGTGCCAACAGCACGTCCGGTCTTAACAATCGCGCCATCAACCGTACTGACCACGTGCTCGGTCTTAGCAATAGCACTGTCAAGCGCATCGGCGGGCGCATCGGCAATTTTTTCAATAAAATCTTTAGCCATTTTGTGTGTTGCTGCTTTTCTAGCATATGGTATATGGTCTTGGCGTCTTGCACAACAGCACTGACACGTTCGGTGAGCTCAGTGTCAATCCTTAAGTAAGTCGAAGGATTGACAAGCTTAAGCGTGGTATGCCATATTACTATTACCTTGTTGCAGTTTTGGGAAGTCCTAAGCCGCATCAAACAAAAATTAATTCACCTATCAAAAATCTCAAAAAGAAATTTTGGCGGGCAAGAAAACAAAAAAGGGGACGATATGTCCATCAAAGTGGTTACCGTTGACTCGCGGCCACAAACAATCAGTGTTCGTGTAGCAGCTTAAGTTTTTGCTACTGGGTTTTTTTGGCAATTTCGGCGTCGATTAAAGCCGAGAACTTTTCAAGAGTTGGGTTGCCGGTAGCAGAGTCGGTTAGGCTAGAGTTAGACACTGGCGTTCCGTCTATGAAGAATGTAGGAGTCGCTTGGTCTTTGCCGGTTTTCTTAAAAGCATCCAGGTCGGCGTTGATCGCATCGTTGGCTTTCTCGCTGGCGTAATCGGTCTCAAACTGACTGACATTCAACCCAATTTCTTTGGCATAGGTTTTAAAGAAACTCAGGGCGTTGCTGGCGGAGGACCATTGGGTTTGGTTATCATAAAGTTTGTCATGCATCTCAAAGTATTTATTCTGCAAACCGGCGGCTTCTGCGGCCCTGGCGCTAGCGAAAGCGTTCGGGTGGATACTCACGAGCGGCAAATTACTGAACTGAAAGTAAATTTCATCTTTATATTTTTCTGCTACTTGCTTGAGTGGCTCGTAGTAAATTTTACAGACTGGGCATTGGTAGTCGCCGTATTCAGTTAGGGTCACGCCTTTTTTGCCTTGGCCGATAGTATGGGTGGTGGGTTTGGCGCTACTGCTACCGCCGGATTTGTTATCTGCGGACTGCTTGCTAAACGCGAATATGCCACCCAATGCAACAATGATTACGGCCAAAATTATCAAAAAGCGTCGATCCATAACTCCTCCAATATAAATTTTATTACTAACTAAAGTCTATCATGCCAGATTTAGGTGCTACCGGAAACAGTTACCACCTTAAGTGAACCGTCCGTCAGAACTATAGTTGCCGCCACGCCCGGCCGTAAAAAGTGTAAAATAAGAGTTGATGAATCCCGTTAGACTCCAAAGTACAACTAACCTGTTATTTATGCGTCGAGGCAAACACCGAGGTTCAGCCGTTAATCGTGGCATGGAAGTCAAGTGGAGTCTAACGGGATGAAGCTTTTGTTTGTAATCGTTGCCCTTATCTTTGTAAAGAGTGTTTTGCTTTACAAAGTTTACCAAGCCCTGCCAGGCAGGGAGCTTAAACGCCGGGCCAGGGGCAAAGATGCCAAGGCGGCTGCTATCTACAAAGCAGCGGCTTATAGCGGTTCTTTGGAACTCCTTTTTTGGATATTTGGTACAGCTAGCGCCATCGGTCTGATTTTGATAGCCGCTAATGCGGCTTGGTGGCTGGCGGTATTAGTTATGGTGCTTACGGCGTGGCTAGTGGTTTGGGCTCCGGCCCCCAGGGTTGGTGGTTGGGCGTGGAGTCTAGCGGCGGTTATTGCGCCTTACCATGCTAGTCTTTTATCTTTTTTACATCCGGTTCTTAGCCGGCTGGCCGCTTTATTCTCAAAATCCGGCCAGGTTCACATACATACCGGGCTGTATGAAAAGGAGGATTTACTGGAGCTAGTGAATAACCAGAACCATCAGCTAGATAACCGGATAGCGGAGAGTGATCTTAAAATTGTGTTTGGAGGTTTAACCTTCGGCGATAAAACTGTCGGCAGTGTTATGACGCCCCGGCGCAAACTAATGATGGTTGCTGCCGGTGATTCAATCGGTCCGCATTTGATGGATGAGCTACATGCCAGCGGTTTTAGCCGCTTTCCGGTAGTCAAAGACTCCGTACAGATAGCCTCACCAAAAGTTATCGGGACGTTATATTTAAAGGACTTGGTTGGTCATTCAGAGACAGGCAAAGTACGTGATGTAATGAAAAAAGACGTTTATTTTATTAACGAATCCAATACTTTGCGCGAGGCGCTGGGTGCTTTTTTGAAGACCCAGCACCATCTGCTTATCGTTGTTAATAATTTTGAAGAGTTGATTGGGGTTTTGAGCCTAGAGGATGTAATAGAGCAAATTTTAGGCGATAAAATTACTGACGAATTTGAGCGTTATGGAGACCTTCGGGCTGTAGCCGGCCTAGAAGCCCGAGCCGAAAAGGCCCATCATAAAGAAGTTAAGACTCCTGATAAAGAAGTTAAGACTCCTGAACAAACTGAACAATCAGCATCCTGACACATTAGCGCCGTACTGTATTATTGATTTACGTTTTTGACCCGATCACGTCAGGAATGTAAACTATATGATATTAAATTAAAGCGAAATTGTAATCCAGAGAATCTGATGACTAAAAAACACTCGGCTCTGACTCAAGTTTTATTGGCGCTTATACCTTATTCAAGGCAAAATTTGCTGTTGTCATTTAGTCCAAACAAGTTTTTTAACGAGCTGGAGAAGACTTCGGGCTGTCGTACCGAAACACTCAAAGCAGCTTATAAACGTGGCGAGCACAGGGGCTTGATTGATAAAAAAGCTAAAGCGCCCAAACTTACTAAACTCGGTTTCAGGAAAGTATTACCATTCGTAGCCACGCGGCTTAGTGGCCAAGTTACCTTAATGGTGATTTTTGATGTTCCCGAAAAGCATAGCGGCAAGCGCCAGCAACTACGTAGATTACTCAAGGATTGGGAGTTTAGACAAGTGCAAAAGAGTGTCTGGTCAACAAATTTGGACTACAGGCAGGAATTGGTAGAAGTTATTTCGGAGTTGGAGCTTGGTGGGTTCGTTGAAATATATGAGTCTGCCCGGCTATTCCCAACTAGTTGAACCACACCTTTTTGACACGATCGAGTCAAAAATGTAATACAGGTTTAGCAAATAACAATCTGTTACAATTGTGGGCATGGAACGAGTTTTAAGCCGTGACGTGAAGGCTCACGTTGGCAAAAGAGTCAGCTTAAACGGCTGGTTGCATAAAAAACGCCTGCTGGGCGGGCTTAACTTTATTAATTTGCGCGACCGCAGCGGCTTAGTGCAGATTGTTCTAAACAAAGACGAAGAAATGGAAAAGTTGCGTGGGATGCAAACCGGCACGGTATTGAGCGTAACCGGGATGGTGGTAGAAGAGCCGCGGGCACCGGGCGGAGCAGAGCTGCATGACGCGGTCGTTATTGTAGATGTAGCGGTTACAGACGAGTCGCCCATAGAAATTGACAAACCGCTCAGCCACAAGCCGGAGAATCTTGATACCCTTTTTGATAACCGTGTTATCGGCCTGCGTAATCTTGCCGAGCAGGCGATATTTAAGATTCAGGCCGAGGTAGAAGAATCTATCAGGGCTTATTTAAAAAAACAAGACTTTACGCAGTTTAATTCGCCAAAACTTCTGCCGGGTGCCACAGAAGGTGGCGCGGAAGTATTTAAGCTGGATTATTTTGGCAAAGAGGCAACGCTAGCCCAAAGCGCCCAGTTTTATAAGCAGATAATGGTAGGGGTGTTTGAGCGGGTATTCGAAATCAACCCGACCTACAGGGCAGAACCCAGCGCCACGACCCGCCACATGACAGAATTTATTACGGTTGATATAGAAATAGGCTTTATTGCCTTCCCCGATTTACTTGACTTGTTAAGTAATTTACTAAACAGTGTAGTTAACGATGTCTGGGAAAAAGCTGAAAATCAGCTGAAAATGTGGGAAGCTAAAAAACCACTTTTACCAGCCAAAATTCCTGCCCTAACCATGGCCGAAATCCACGAAAAATATACCAAAGCCACCGGAACCAGTACTGTTAACGAGTTAGACTTACGCCCCGACGAAGAGCGTTGGATATGCAAATATGCCACTAAAGAGCTTGGCTCCGAAGCCGTGTTTGTGACCGATTGGCCCAGAGAAGACGCTAAATTTTATCACAAATTTAAGGATGATGAACCCAAGGTCGCCGAGCGTGCCGACCTGCTCTTCCGGGGTGTAGAGATTGCCACTGGCAGCATGCGCGAACACCGCTACGATGTACTAGTAAAACAACTCAAAGAAATAGCCGGTGGCAAGCCAGAAGACCCCGGCTTTAAATACTTTTTGCAGGCATTCCGTTACGGCATGCCGCCGCACGGGGGTTGGGGCTGGGGCCTAGAGCGTACGGTAGAAAAACTTATTGGCCTTAACAACGTGAAGGAAGCAACGTTATTCCCTAGAGATATTAACAGGTTGGTGCCATGAGTAATGTAGCGACTGTTAAGGGGTCGCACCTTGTAACTTTGTTCCAAGGAACGACCTCCGAGCCGAAGTCTCGAGCCACTCTCTTTCCTCGCGACATCAATCGTCTGAGTCCGTGATTTGAGGATAAAGTAATAAAATCTAAAGTCAGCGGCTGTTCAGGAATTCGTAGTCTTCGGTGCTGAGGCTAATATTTGCTGCTGCTACATTACTTTCTAGGTGTTCTATTGAAAGAGTTCCCGGAATGGGCAGCATCATGGGTGAGCGTTTAAGCAGCCACGCAATAGCAATTTGGACTTCAGTGGCATGATAATTCCCTGCAATCTCGTTAAGTCTTGTATTTTGGGCTACGCCACCGCTGGCTAGCGGGAAAAACGGCAAAAATGCGATATTTTCTTTGGTGCAGTAATCAAGCACATCCTCGTGCTGGCGATCCGACAGATTGTATCTGTTTTGGACCGAAACAATCGGCACAACTTTACGGGCTTTTTCAATCTGCTCCACACTTACTTCGGACAACCCGATATTTTTAATTTTACCGGCCCGCATCTGGCTTTTTAAAAACCTCATTGTATCCTCGATTGGAACGCTAGGATCAACCCGATGCAGTTGCCACAGTTCTATCTGTTTGAGTTTAAGCAGACGCAAGCTTTTATCGATACATTCTTGCAAGTGAGCTGATGAGTTAGATTCGCTCCAACCGCCCTTTGTAGCCACCACTACGCCTGACGGATAGGGAGTTAAAGTTTGCCCGATAATTTCTTCGCTTTGCCCGTATTTATCGGCCGTGTCTATAAAATTTACTCCAAGTTCTATGGCATACTTGAGAACCCTCCGCGAGTCATTGTTATTCGAGATGCGGTTTGTGCCTAGACCCAAACGATTGACCGTGGCGTCGCCCAACTTTACGGTCCCTGCGTTTTTTGCCGATAACTCTACCATAAATCCCCCTCTCATTATCTCACGCCCACTATTAGCATTGTATTATTAGCAACGGTATAGGCTTCGGGGTATAATTTGGGATATGAGCGAAAAGCAGAGTGAACAGAAGGAAGACCAGGCGCCAGATCAGAAAGTAGACCAAAAAAAAGACGACGATTGGAATTCCGTAAACCAGCCCGAGCATAATCCGGAGGATGACTATGAAGAAGCCTCACGTTCTACCGCCGATTATGCCAACTATGAACCGCCCGAAAAAAAACGTAATCCTGTTTGGCATAAGCTATTCACTATATTTATAATTTTAGTGGTGATTGCCGGCCTGGGCGGCGGTGCCTATTGGTATTTAAAAAACCATAAATCGGCTAAAAAGCCTGCCACCTCAGCCCAGACATCTCAAACTGTTAAACCGGCAACCAGCCAGATCGCGACGGTTACCAAGCATTACGATTCCTCTAATTTTTACCTAGGGTTTGACTACCCACAGGACTGGAAGGTTACGGATAGCGGCGGCGGACAGATGACAATCGTGTCTCCTTCAATCCAACTAAAAAGCGCCAGTGGGCAATCAGTTAATGGGCAAATTGTTATGACAATCAGGTCTAAAGAGCAAAAACTTCCTGAATTTGACAGTGGTAATGCTACGGCTGCGCTAGCCTCACAAAAGATAAACTACACCAAGCCAAGCCAAAACCAACGGGGATCAACCTACATAAGTTACTTACGTTATGCCAGTTCAACAAGCAGTACGGCTTTGGACGGTATTTATATTACGGGCGACAGCGGCTACACGGTTGGGCAAGCTATTCCCAAAGTAGATATAAGCAAAGTGGATCCAATTATAAGCATCGGCTTTGTTAAATGTAACAGCAGTGACTGCTCTGGCATTAATGCAGTTGTTAGTATCGCCGCCAGTAGCTTTGAAGATAAAACATTTTCGGGGCCGCTGGAAAGCTTGTTCAAGTCTTTGGCTATTCAGTAGAGTTGGAAAACGCTGGCAAAACCCCTATAGTTTAAGTTAAATGCCAACCATTGAAGACGAAACTACTCCCGCCAACGATCAACCGGTAAGCAAAGAACCGGTTGATACGGAAACTTCAGCAGAAGTTGAAACCAAAGATTTTGAAGGTCCCGCAGAGCTGCCAGAAAACGAGCCCGAAGAAGTTGTAGAGTCCAAGCTAAGCCAGACCCAAAATCCGCAGTCCCATTGGCAGCGTTTTCACCATTGGTATGGAAACCATAAAAAACTGTCTATACCGCTTACAGTCCTATCTACGCTGCTGGTGTTGACTGCGTTACCTTGGACCCGCTACAGCTTAGCCGGGCAGCTTATTAGCCATGATGTTAAGGTTCGGGTGACGGATAGCAAAACCGGTGCCCCAGTAAGTGAAGCTGAGGTGCAGGCTAGCTCGGGCAGCACCGAAACAACCAGCGGCACGGGCCAGGTGTCTTTGCATAAAGTAAGGGCCGGCAAAACAACCATAAAAGTAACCAAAAAATACTATAAGGACGGCCAACTAAAAACCACGGTGCCGGTGTTTAAATCGTCCAAGGCCTTGAATGTGCAGATGCAAGCCACTGGCCGTCAAGTAAAAATTAACGTTGCCAATATAATTACTAAAAAAGGCTTGGCAAGCGTAGGCATAAAAATTTCGGATGTGGATGTTAAAACCGATGCTTCGGGCAACGCCACCGCAGTGTTGCCGGCCGGTATAGCTTCACAGAAAGCCACCCTAAAACTCAGCGGCTACAACAACAGCAATGTAACAATTAAAGTAAGCGATACCGAGATAAAAGAAAACAAGTTCAACCTCACCCCGACAGGGCGGGTTTACTTTTTAAGCAACCGCAGCGGCAAAGTTGATGTTATGAAATCCAATCTTGACGGCAGCGACCCGGTGATAGTTCTGGCGGGTACCGGCAGCGAAGACGTTAGTAATACCGTGCTGGTTGCATCGCCGGACTGGAAGTATCTGGCGCTACTCGCAAAACGCGATTCCAGCGCCTCAAAGGTTTACATAATCACTACATCCAACGACCAACTGACTACCGCCGACGAAGGAAGCGCTAACTTTATTCTTTCCGGCTGGCTAGGCGATAAACTGATATACACCGTTTCCAGGACCGACCTTAGCCCGTGGAATAACGGCTCTGGCAAGCTTAAGAGTTATGATGCCAACACCGGTAAGCTGATTTTGCTAGACCAAACCTCCGGTACTGGTGACGCGTCATCAAACAATTACGAATATTACGGTTTGGTATTTTTGTCGGGCGACAGTGTTATTTACGGCAAAGGCTGGACCAGCCAATATCCCAGTTCAGCCGACTATAGCGGCAAGCAAGAAACTTTATCGGTAATCTCGGCTAACGGCCAGAACCACAAGGTAGTCTCGCAATATGCGGCCGATACAAAAACCGTTTATTACACGCCGCACGGTCCTAATTCTGTGTACGTGGTAACCAATACACAGAGCCAAACAGACTACACCTACTATGATTACGTGGTTGATTCCGCACCCAAACAAATCAGCCTGACCAACGACCAACTTTATAAAAACTATCCGACATATTATCTATCACCTGACGGAAAACAGACTTTATGGACTGAAATTCGGGATGGCAATGCCATACTGGTTGGCGATACAACTGGTAGCGGCGGCAAGGTTATAGCTACGATTGCTGGCAGCTCGCCAGTCGGTTGGTTTACTGGCCAATACGTCTTAGTATCTAAAAACATCAATGAACTTTATATCATGGGTGTTGCCGGCGGCGCGCCGCTGAAGATAAGCAGCTACTTAAATACCAGCTACTACGGGCTGGTAACACCGCGGGGTAACCTATGACTTTAGATGAATATCAAAAAAAGGCTCTGGTGACCGCGATTGATGAGGGCAGTGAACTGATCCAGAGAGTATTGGGTCTGGTAGGTGAAAGCGGCGAAATAGCCGACAAGATTAAAAAATGGTATCGCGACGACGAAGCAGACCCAAGTAAGCTGGATAAGAAGGCTTTAGCCAGTGAATTGGGCGATACCTTGTGGTACATTGCCGCTTTGGCCGACTATTTGGGCCTTACGCTTGAAGAAATTGCGCAGGCAAACGTGAAAAAATTATCTGATCGCCAAAATCGCGGCGTACTACGCGGTACCGGCGACCATCGCTAAATACTTGACTTGTCAAGTATTTAGCTAACTAAGCCTGATCAAGGTTATCACTAGCTCCATTAAAACGGGGTCGGCTTACCTAGTAGTAGACTTCCGCGTCGGCCATTTGTCACGGTTTAAATTATCCGCCATTTGGCGGATAATCGCGAAAGCTCACTACCGGGCTTATGCTACAATACCCCAATATGCATAAGCTTTTTAAGTAGAAAAAACTATGCCCAGAGTTTACATAAAATATCTGATAATTGGCGCGTTTTGTGCTTTAGTAAGCGCTGTCTTTGTGGCCGTAAAGGTTTCATTTGTCCAAGCTGAGGATATTTTTTTGATTGAGCCTGCAGATATGTCGCAGACGTCAACCAGGGATCAAAGAGTCAACCAGCGAAAAGCAGAGCTCAAGGTTCAGATTAATGAGCAATCTCTGAAAAATTTAGCCGCCAGATGTGAAAAAGTTCAAAAAGTGGTAGTAACCCTAAAAACAAGGGACGAGAAAGTTCTGATTGCGCGCCATGACTTTTATATCGGTAGCGCTAATAAGTTAAATTATATAGTAGAAAACTTAAAAAAACGAGATATTAGCACAGCTTCGGTAGAGACTGCCAGCCAACCGTTTACGACCGCCGTTAATAAATATCTAGTTGATGCTGGTAGTTACAAAACAGCAATCGATGATTTAGCCGCGATGAGCTGTTCTAAAGATACGACTGGCTTAAGGGCGACAATTTTAAGCGCGCAACAACTTCGTGCCCAACTAGCTAGCGACGTCAAAAACGTAAAAGCTACCTTTGTTCAAATTAAAGCTGCAGTAGAGCAGGCGAAAAAAATGCTGCCAAAGGCGGGTAGCTAAATGGATACGACCAATCAGTCTACAGCTAACACTCCGGTCAAAAAAGCCCTAGATATAATGCCTCCAGACTCCACATTGGCTCAGCCTGTCGGGGTTAAGACAGAGATAGTCAAAGACGTGCCAGTCAGGCGGCAGGCTTTAGATGATTCCCCCACCCCCCTGGCGACCCAAGCAGTCTATAACCCAATTTCTAGCGATAATCGTATCGCCCCCCGGGGCACTTTTAACGAGGACGCCGAGCTGGACACTATATTAAAAGACGTTAATCATGAAGTTAAGGCCGAGCTTGCTCCAGCCAAGAAATCAAAAGGCGCAGCTATGCTATTACGTTCAACAGCTCAGCTGCAAAAAGCTAAAAAACCTGACTCCAGCCAAAAAAAATCTGGTTCCAAATTGGTTGTAGCGGTAGCCATTGTTGTGGCTGCCTTATTAATCGCCGTGGCTGTTTATGTTTATAGGCAAAGCCAAGAGAGTGCAGACCTAGCCGAAGCTCACTCGGCAGCTGTTGAGCAAGCTAAGAAACAAGAAGCTGCTAAAGCGTCATCAGCAGTATTCGATGCCAGTTACCTAGATAGTTTTAACAACTCTTTGTCGAACGACAGCACCCAAGATTTTGATGCCAACTCTTTGAGCGATAGTACACTCGGGCTCTAGCCAGTAAAGTTTCTTCGAAGCCAATCATCTAAGCTACCGGCACTACCTCCGCTTAGGGCTAACACCAGGTCGCCATTTTTAAGATGGGTTTCAATAGTTTTTCGCAGATTCTCGTCTAGTTTCATGGGTTTGGCCAAAGCTTTGGTTTTATCATCAAGGTACTCAATAAGCTGGGCAGGGCTCAGTATCGTTTGCGATGGGTCCTCGCGCGCCAAGTAACTTGGTACCCAGTAAAGTGTATCGACGCCGGTAAATATTCCGCAGTGCTGGTCTTTCATGTAGTGCATGCGGCGGTTAGTCAGCGGCTCATAAATAACCACGAGCCCAGGCTTTGCGGACTCCGGCGTTATTTTCTGCGCTTCGCGTTCACCGTATGCTTGATACGGCTCACTTGCGTTGCTCGAAGTTTCCTTGGATTCCATCAAAACCTGGGCTCGTGGACGTCCGCTCATTTTTTCTAGTGTTTCGAGAGCAACACTCATAGCGCCGGTGATTTTTTCCGGGGTATGGGCGTAATCGGTGTATAGATTGTCGGCAAGTTTTTCAAAACGGCGGCTGACTCCCGGAAAATCGTTCATTAGTTGAATTAATTTTTCCTGAGGTTCACCGGTTAACAACCCTACAGCCTTAACTACCAGCCAGGCATCCCGGCGGTTGTAAAGTCCAGCTAGTTTAATGTCCGTAATTTGTAGGTTTTCGTACGATTCTATTGTCAGTTTGGTGTCTGCCTCGGGCAACCCAAGGTTTTTAGCGTCTTCTTGCCATAAAACGGCTTTTTGGCTCTGATTTAAAAAATCTCCGAAGGCCTGGTTATAGTTTTCTTTAGTTGGGAATATTTCGTGATGATCCCAGGCTACCCCAGAGATGATGGATAGGTGGGGGTGAAAGGCCAAAAAATTGCGGTCAAACTCATCACACTCATATACAAAATATTCGCTTGATGGCTCGTAGTGCCCCATATCGCCAAAGTTAATTTTGGCGCCCAAAGAGTAACTCACTGGAAGGTCCAGCTGTTTAAATAGCCAGATTGCCATGGCTGTGGTGGTGGTTTTTCCGTGTGTGCCGGCGATAGCCATCAGTTTTAAATGTTTTTGCGTCAGTATTTCATTAAGCAATTCGTCGCGTTTGCTGGTTCTTATGTGATTGTCTTTGCAAAAAACCAGCTCTGGGTGGTCTGGATTGGTGATGGGTAGGGCAGAGGTGTACACAAACCAGTCAATCAGCTTACGAGCGTGGACCTCAGCAATGGCCTCACGTGTCTGGCCGATATGTACGTCGTTTACTCCACCTTTTTTTAGGTAGTCAATGTATTGGGTATGGTTGGCGTCGGAACCACTGACCTCGTAGCCGGCCTGTTTGGATATTAGTGCCAACGGGCCAATGGCTGTGCCACCTATGCCCGAGAAATATATATGCATACGCTAACAGTCTAACGGCTTGAGTGCTCATCTGGCAATTAGCTAAGAACCCACCTCAGGGTAATTCCCGAGACCGAGACAGTAAGGGAGCAATTTTTGAGCGAAAAGGTGATAGCGGGAGGAGGTGTAGCTGAAGTTACACTGACGAGCGATAGCGCCTTTACAGCCAAAAATCTGCCCATTAATGGCCGGAAAGTTATTTTGAGGTGGGTTCTAAAATACATAAGCGGCTTTGACGATATGGCTCGGACATGCCAACATAATTCGTAGATAGTTATGAATCAACTAAAAAAAATTCTTAAGTTTGTTGGGAAGCTGCCCACGTGGTTGCTGCTCATAGTATTTTTAGCCAGCCTCTCACTCTCTGTTTATAGTCTTAGAAGCAATAACCGTGAAATGATTAGGCTGCGTAACACTGTATATGAAGCCGATAAAACCAATAGCGGGATCAACAACGCACTAAACAATTTGCGCAGCTACGTTTATACCCACATGAATACCAACCTCAGTAGCGGTGGTAATCCCATAAAACCACCCATCCAGCTAAAGTATAGCTACGAACGCTTGCAGACGGCCGAACAACAACGCGTAGATGCTGCTAATTCTAGTGTTTATACCGATGCTCAGAGTTATTGCCAAGCCCTAAACCCCGATAGCTTTTCAGGCCGCACGCGGGTACCCTGTGTTCAGGATTACGTGTCGGTTCACGGTGTGGAGGCCAATAAAATACCGGCTGAGCTTTATCAGTTTGATTTTGTCAGCCCCGCGTGGTCGCCAGATCTAGCTGGCTGGAGCCTGGCGGCCACAGGGTTATTGTTTATGGGTCTGCTAGCTAGCTTTTCGGTTGATAGGATGGTCCGGGCCCGCGTCAAAAGCCAACAAATTTAGTGCTTTAATGCGCATAGCTCCTAGTTTTTGTACGGGTCGTTTAGGGCTTGTTTGGAGTTGTGGACTGGCTGGCGCTAGGTGTCGGGCTGGGACTACTACTTTGTTGGTTAGCGGCGCTTGGATTCTTGTTATACTCTTTAATTTTCGTGACTACTTGGCCGCTGTCTTTGAGGTTCTCCCAAAAAGTAACTTGGTCTCGGTTGATGACCATCCTGTTCTCTGGAGCATGGAGTTCCGTGGCGCCTAATTTGCGCAAGGTGTAGTTTGTGTTATTAGTAGTATCCTTGCTTTGGCTAGCAGTATTCTGCTGGTTCTCAATGTAAAAGACATCATTTAACACAACGAACTTGCTATTTAAATCGGTAACCTTCCCAAAGTAGACTTGGCTATTAGTCAGAAAGACAGCCTGGTACTCTTTAGTATTGACCTGTTCTGACTCGGCGTTTTTATAATTGCCGGTTGCTAGCCATAAAGAAACGGCCGAGAGCAGCAAGGCGCTACCGACTATGACTATAAATAGCTCGAACCGGACGGTTTTGGCCACCCAGTCTATATGCTTTCTGCGACCACCTGGGTGTGGGTGGGACGGGGCTTGGGTTGTTTGAGTATCTGGTGCGGCGGTCCGGCCGCCTCTGGGGGGGAATTCCATAAGTTTAACTACCTTCTCTTAAAGTTACCCTTTCATACTAACGCATAAGCGTTTTGGCGTGCAACCGTAATTGTCAAGTTATAAGTGTTGTTGTTTGAAAAACCTGTTGACCCAGTAATAGACTTTCGCGTTGTTTTACGGAGTAAAATTAATTGTCCACCAGAGGTGGACAGTCGCGAAAGTTCACTACTGGGTTGACAAGTGAAAAGCTCGCAAGGTATGTTAGGGGTACCATCACTAATCTAACGGAGAGAGGGAATCAAAAGAATGGCTTACAAGCATACGAACAGTAAAGGTGTTACATATTACTTGAACTCGAAGAAGGTCACATTACGTGGCGGCAAAGTACAAACTATTTACTACTTTTCTAAAGACGAGCGCGACGAGACAGGTAGTGATCTACCAAACGACCGCACCGTCAACGAAAACCCACGGAACGGCTTTCTGACTCTAAAGCGCAAAGCTTAAGCACGAATAGCAAGTTAAACACTAAAAAGTATTTCAAAAACTAAGTAAGACCCGGTTCTTTGATGAGCCGGGTCTTACTTGTTTGGGCATTTTTTATTCCTGATGCTATTTAACGAGTAAAAAACCGAAAACTACACGGGGTTTTTGGCCGCGGTAGTTTATAATTTTTAGCAGTATGAATCCCACTAGAACTCAAAATATAAAGAATCTTACATTTTTCACTTCACATTTTTCACCTATCAATGATAAATGGTCAACTGATAATTCATTGAAAATTGTAAAATGTAAATTGATAATTACCTCCGTAGGAGGTTTGGAGTGAACCGCTGGCTTAACCGCGCTAACGCGCGTATCTCGCTCAGCAGCGCCGCAGCGTTGCTAATTGGCGCTTCTTTGTTCGGCCAGTTGCTAGGTTTTATGCGCACCCAGATAATCAATGGTAATTTTAACAGCCCAGGGCATATCACCACCGATGCCTACTTTGCCGCCTTTAAAATCCCGGACTTTTTCTTCTACACCATAGCCGCCGGGGCGTTGGGTGTAGCCTTTATGCCCTTCTTGGCCGATAAACTCGCCAAAGGCGACCGTAGGGCCGTTTGGCAGCTAACCTCGGGTCTGCTTAACTTGCTTGGCATTATTATGGCTGGAGTCGGTATTATTCTGCTTGTTTTTACCGAACCGCTTCTAAGACTGGTAATCAATGATAACCTTAGCCCCGATCAGATGCACGACGCGGTGATGATAATGCGCATCATCTCCCTAAACCCTCTGCTGTTTACGATTTCGGGTATTTTAACCTCTCTTCAACAAACCTTCGGGCGTTTCTTTTTCTACGCTTTGGCTCCGATTCTTTATAACAGTTGTATCATCGCCAGTGTTTATATTTTTAAAGATAATCTGGGGCTTATAGGTCTGGGTATTGGTGCGCTGGCCGGAGCGGTTCTGCAGCTTGCAATAGTCTGCTTCGGCCTGCTTGGTATGCGGTTTAAGTATCATCCTACCATTAACCTGCACAATATAGACTTTAGAAGGATTTTGCGCCAGCTACCGCCGCGTTCCATAGATCAGGGTATCGACTCTATTAACAGTATTGTGGAAACCAACCGGGCCAGCGTGCTAGGCCCCGGCTCCATCACCTTTTACGAGAATGCCTATATGTTGCACTTGGTGCCTATATCTTTGGTAGGCACGGCTATTTCTACTGCCGCGTTTCCCCGGCTTAACAGCCGCCTGGCTCAAGGCCGCTCCGATCTGTTTAAACGTGATTTTTTGATGGTGCTAAGAGCCATGATCTGGATTATTCTGCCAGTGGCGGTTATTTCTTTCTTCGCCAGGGCCTACCTAGCCCGCTTAATTTTTAAGAATATTGCGCCTGAAATTGCTTTAATTCTGGGCTTCTTGGTCGGTGCAATCGTCTTCAGGACTATATATGCCATCATCTCGCGCTATTTTTATGCGCAAAAAGATACTAAAACACCTTTGTTTGTGTCACTTTTTGCCATTGCTCTGAATATTTTCCTGGCCTTCACCTTAGCTCGGCCCAGCTCTTACGGTCTTACCGGTTTGGCTTTAGCCCAATCTATCGTGGCGACCGTTGAGGTGTTTATTCTGTTGCTAGTTATGGTCTGGCGCGACCATAACCTGTTTACCGCTGATTTTTGGAGCGGCTTGGTGCGCACGTTGTCGGTAACTGGCTTTACGGTCATTACCACTTATACGATGGTTACGCTAGTACCGTTGCTGGCTAGCGATCGAGGTTTTATTACTTTGGGCACCAAATTACTATTTATCGTGGTTCCGACCCTTGTTGTCCATGTCGCCATTTCTTCGCTTTTTGGGCTGGAAGAAGTACGGCCGGTGATCAATAAGCTACGGCAGATTATACTCAAACCTGTCCGCATCCAATAGCCGGTTTAAGATTGTACAAACTGTTTATGTTGCGGAGTTCTGAGGCGCCCCAAAAACGTCCATTATAAGTTGCGGCTGCTGAGTTGAAGCGGTAATGAGTGTCCCTGGTAGGGGGAGTAGAACAGATGTTGGTGTGCCATACGTATCTGGAGTTGCGGTTGCCCGTACTGGTTCAACCGCAATTTTCTTGTCCCGCCGATTAGTCAGCCAGATAAGAACAATAGAAAACTGGTAGAGCAGAATAATTGGTGATGCCATAATGGTTTGATCAATAGGATCAGGAGTAGGAGTTAGAGCAGCGGCCACAATGAAACTAGCCAAGATTACATAACGCTGTATGTGCATTAAGCCGGCCGGCCGTTGGGGCTTAATGCGGTTTATGAATAACATTATCAGCGGTAGCTGAAATAGTAGCGCGAAGCCAGCCACATAAGCGAATACGAAGTTTAGATACTCGTTTACTGTAATGAGGGCCTGCAAGTCTTTGCTATCAACATTGGCTAAAAAATGCAGCGACGCCGGCAAACTGACAAAGTAAGCGAATAACACCCCTATAGCGGCCAAGATAATTGGGAAAAAGATTATTCGGGTTGTGTGGATGCGGCGTTTGAAAGCCGGACTCAAAAACTTACCAAGTTGGTAAACTAAAACCGGAACGGTCACTATCACCCCGAATAGTATCGAGATTTTTATTATGGCGTTAAACCCGCCCATCGGGGTTGTGTAATAAAGTTGTGCATGTAGGGGGCGCCTGATCAAGCTGAATAGCAGTCCGTGTATGGCATAACCGGCAGCGCTTCCTAGAAGTAAAGTAGCGACTACGTATATCAACCGTTGCCGTAGTTCCCTAACATGTTCGCTGAATGGCTGAGCTTTGGGGCTCTTTCCACCCTGCATAATTTACTCCTTAAACTTTTTTTTCGTCTTTTTTATCTTCTGTTTTCTTAGTTTCTGTGGACGAACCTTTACTGACTAAACCCTCGCGCAGTTCTTTAACGGACTGGCCGATGCTGCGTGAAAGCTTAGGTAAACGCGTACTGCCAAATAGCAACAATACTATTATTAAAATTATGATCAGTTCTGGCAGTCCGAAGTTCATTATTTGTTCCAAGCTTTAAGATCATTTTAATTGTAGCACAGGGATAAAGATCTCTGGTATTTTTTTATGCTTATGTTAATATAGTAACAGTTAACAATAAGGGGCACTAGATGTTTGGTATAGGCCAACCCGAACTAATAGTAATCATATTCATCTTGCTCTTATTCTTTGGGCCGAGCAGGCTACCTAAACTATCAAAAACATTAGGAGAGTCTGCCAAAGGGCTAAGAGACGGCTTCACGGGCGGTAAAAACGACAAATCGCTTAAGGATATTACGCAGGAAGTTACCAGTTCGGCCAGGGAGATTAAAAAAAGCATAACCGAAGTTAAAGATACATCTCCGTTAACGGAGACTCATGGTTATGGCGAACATGGTTATGGCGAAAAGGAAGATGCTTAAAAGGAGCTAGTATGGCACGATTACCTATTCCCGGTGGTGATGACAGCACCTGGGGTGAAGTTCTTAACAATTTCCTGCACATCGAGCACAACTCGGACGGAACCCAAAAAACCCTTCCGGTTAGAAAAGGTGGCACCGGGGCAACAGACATCTTGACCGCCCGGGCTAATTTGGGTATTTCGTCGACCATCCCCCTATACATTCAGCATACTAATCCGGGAAGTTCCCACCCGCACCTTTGGATTCAAACCGGGCTTGGACCGAGCGGAACCGATATGACTTTTTGGATCGAGGACGGAAAAATGGATCTAAGGACATCCGCCATTTAGCACTAACATTTCTAGTATTTATATCATGCCGTGTAAGACACGCCTTTCGTGCAGGGCAGAAAATTCTTTCTGCATGTAGGCAAATAGCTTCGTAAATTCATTCTGAGCCATACACTAATTTTATCATCCTGTTGATCGCTTTTTTGTCGTAAAAATACGCGGGGAGAGCCCAGTGGAATAGTCTGCCTTTGGCAGAATCCCACGGGTTAAAGGGCGGAGCAAATGAAGCCCGTAGAGGAAATGAAAAAGCCCCGTTACGTACGAGGCTAGGACGCCGGGGCTAAACCCGGGCTCTTACGAGCGGGGCTCGTGAGAACTGGTCGAAGTTTTAGAACGTCCGGTACTGTCTCATGACGCCACCCATGAGGAAGGACGGGAGGTCGACGCATTCAGGAGCCGCCAGCGCGAGTTGCCTCGCTAGCTTGGTGCCGAGCTTGTTCCTGCTGCGTACCCATCCTTCCGGATCCGTCACCGGATCCGGCTCCTGCCACAGAGCTTCGCCGGCTGGGACGACCGGGGCAATGCACGGTCCGTAGACCTGAAACAGCCGAATTAGGGGAAGGATTTCCTCTACTCCTGCCCGGGGGTAGTAAACGTCTCCCTCCTCCGGGTCCCAGCCACGCAGGTAGGGCGCCGTCAGGTCATTCTTGCGTGGCTGCGAAGCCCGCAAGTCGAACCCGCCAACGGCCTGGAGTGCGCCGATGTCCCAGATCGCGAAGGTGTTGGCGATCCGACCCTCGAGGATGCTTTGGGACAGTTCCTCGATGGCGATGCTGGTCACCCTAGCACCCGCCTCGAGCGCCTTCAGCAGTTGCTCCATCGTGTCGGGGCGCAGGTAGTCCTTTGCCCCATGCGACATGACCAAGCCGTAGTCGACACCGGCTCGCGCCAACTTTGCCATGCCGTAGTTCAGGACCCCGCAAAAGAGGTCGCCCCTCTCGATCGCGTGGGCCTCGATCTTGCTGCCGCGCGGAAGTGCCTGGAGTAGTGTCGGCAGCGTCTCGCCACAGTCGTAATCCGGGTACGCCAGGTCGGCCGCAACCAAGATCAGGATCTTGGAAAAGACCTTGCGCTCGCCAATCTCCAGCTCTTCGGCGGCCTTGGCGGCCGCAAGCACCTGCTCGATGTTCCTGCCTACTTGCTCCGGCGACTTCGAGAACACTCGAAGTATTGCGCCGAAGCGACTTCTATCCAATACGGACAAGGTACATCTCCCTGGTAGACCCTTTAAGTGCGGTAGAAACCGGGCTCAAAGGGTATGGGATGGAACACAGCAGAACATTCTGCTAGATGATTTATAACATAGTTAGCGTTATCGGTCAATGCGCTGGAAAGGGGTTCTCTTAAGCAGTTGGTACAAGAATTAATGTTTTTTGGCAACATAACTGGGGTGATTCGAAAAGCTCTGGCGTGGAAAATCTGAAGCAGAATTCTCTCACGTAATCTGGAAACTTTTCGGAGTTAGTATGATGGTACATTCGTCTTATGAAGGTTCGAAGATTGGCGAACACGCCGGTTCTGACAGCTATTGCACCATGAAGTGCAAGGGTTGCGCTAAATGCGAAATGCGTGTATGAGAAGACGCAGGGGGTCATTTAGTATAAAATAGAATGAAGTACTATTAATTTTTGGGCTTCTAAGAAATGAATATTTTCTTGGGGGCTGGAGGGAAGAATGAAGTGTTTAGTCCTGGGAGGGGCAGGTTTTATTGGCTCGCATGTAGCCGATGCTTTGATTGATGAGGGACACGAAGTAGCTGTACTTGACTGTCTTTCAACGGGAAAAAAAAGTAACCTCAACCCGAAGGCTAACTTCATCAAAGGTGACATTGAAGACAAAGAACTTTGGAAAAGCCTAGCCAGGTACACTCATGTTTTTCATTTGGCGGCCCGGGCCAGAATCCAACCCTCTATCAAGTATCCGTTAAAAACACATAATACTAACGTTAACGGCACCTTGAATGCTCTTGAATATTGTCGTAAGCACGGCTCTAAGCTTATTTTTTCCGGTTCTAGCTCAATCTTCAAAGGTGATAAATTACCAACCAAAGAAGATGACCCTAAAGACCCCCTAAACCCATACTCGTTGCAAAAATATATCTGTGAACACTACATCAAGCTGTACCACAAGCTCTACGGGCTGGATTATGCAATTTTGCGGTACTTTAATGTTTACGGCGAGAGGCAATTGTTAGGAGGGGGTTACGCCACAATACTGGGTATTTTTCTTGACCAAAAGGCTAAGGGCAAAGTTCTGACCATCACAGGTGACGGCAACCAGCGCCGAGATTTTACATATGTTAAAGATGTGGCCAAAGCTAACTTAATGGCAACCGGGTGGCAGGGGGCATTCAATATCGGCAGCGGCAAGAACCATTCGATAAATGAGATTGCCGATCTGATTGGCGGCACAAAAGAATATATTGAAGAGAAAATAGGTGAAGTTAGGGAAACTTTAGCTGACAATTCCAAGGCTCGGGAATTGGGCTGGCAGCCGACCATGGAGGTTTCGCAATGGTTAGTATAATCATTCCTTCCCGCAGTCAACAGTTTCTTCAGCAGACAGTAGACGACTTGTTGGCCAAGGCAGAGGGTGAAATTGAAATCATCGTGATTTTAGACGGCTATTGGCCAAACCCTGTTCTAAAAGACGACGCTAGAGTTGTTATTCTGCACCACGGTCTGGTTCACGATAATGTGGGTATGCGCGGCAGTATCAATACCGGGCTAGACATCGCCCGCGGAGAATACATTATGAAGATTGATGAACACTGTATGGTCGATCAGGGTTACGATGCCAAACTCGCAGCCGACTGCGAAGACAACTGGGTGGTTATTCCCCGCCGCTACCGCCTGGACGCCGAAAACTGGAAAGTTATAGAAGACGGTCGGCCGCCAATAGATTACATGCACATCGATAATAAAGACGATTACTTACACGGGTCCGAGCGGAACCGATATGACTTTTTGGATCGAGGACGGAAAAATGGATCTAAGGACATCCGCCCTTTAGCGTTAACGATCCATCGATAGCACTTATACTCCTCTGTAATTAAAAGAAGACTAGGAGGTTAGTTTGGTGTAAAATAAGGTCTAATGCTATCGGTCGTAATACCATCGAGAAACGAACAGTTTCTTCGCAAGACTATTGAAGACCTTTTAATTAAAGCCGAGGGCGAGGTAGAAGTCATTGTCATACTAGATGATTTTCAACCCACAGAAACCGCACTTTTAAAAGACCCAAGGGTAAGATATATTCCTTTTGATACCCCTGTTGGATTACGACACGGAATGAACGTCGGGGTTGATGCTGCAAAAGGGGAATTCATTATGAAGTCCGATGGTCATTGTATGTTTGATGAGGGGTTTGATGTCAAACTGGCTGCTGATTGCCAGAAGAATTGGATTGTGGTTCCAAGAAGGAAACGCTTGGACGCAGAGAATTGGTGCGTACAAGACGTTGGGAAAGTTGATGTTGATTACGAACATATATCTTTTCCTGATAACCCGTCTGATTTTGGTGGAGCTGGACTTCATACCAGACAATGGAATAAGAGAACCGTTGAAAGATTAAATAAGCCTGAATATATGATAGATGATGACATGACTTATCAGGCTTCTGTTTGGTTTATCCCCAAAAAATACTATTACGAATTGGAACTAATGGACGAGAAGCGCTACGGTATATTTTTTAATGAGGCACAAGAAGAAGTACTGAAGTGCTGGTTAAGCGGCGGGAGGGTTGTCGTTAATAAAAACACCTGGTTCGCCCATCTTAAAAAGGGTAAGAAATATCCGCGCGGATATTTTATAAATAACCAGGATTTGACACGAGGAACCGAAGCTATTATGGAATGGACAACTAACTCAGCTTGGGATAAACAAACACTTCCCTTCAGCTGGCTTATTGAAAAATTCTGGCCCGTACCTGGTTGGCCGGAAAATTGGAGAGAGTTGCTGTGGGGAAAGAAAGGAGAACCGTGGAAATAAAAAATCTTGTTTCTATTATTATCCCAGCCCGAAACGAACAGTTTCTTCGCAAGACTATTGAAGACCTTTTAATTAAAGCCGAGGGCGAGATAGAGATTATCGCTGTTTTAGACGGTTATTGGCCCGACCCTATACTACAAGACCCCAGGGTCATTTATATTCATAGAGGCATAGCGAGGGGTATGAGAGCGGCTATAAACTCGGCCGTGGCGATTGCTAAAGGTAAGTATATTCTAAAGACCGACGCCCATTGTATGTGGGGGCCAGGGTTCGATAAAATCTTAGCGGCCGATTGCCAGAAAGACTGGGTGGCCGTTCCCACCCGGAAGAGACTAGACGCTGAAAATTGGTGCATTCAGGAAGCTGGCAGACCTGATATTGAATATATGTTCTTGTCTTACCCTAACGACCCTAAGGACTTCAGTGGCGAGGGGTTGAATGGTAAAAACTGGGACCAAAAGAATAAGGATGAAGAGCTTAAAAAGGTCAAAATAGACGACCTGATGAGCGCCCAAGGCAGCGCCTGGTTTATGAGAAAAGACTATTTTCATAAGTTAGAACTGATGGATGAATCCCAGTATGGTAAGTTCTGGAATGAGTTTCAAGAAATCGGTCTAAAGTGCTGGCTCTCGGGCGGACGGGTTATCGTAGATAAGAACACCTGGTATGCACATCTACATAAAGGCAAAAAGTACGGTCGGGGTTATACTCTTCCAGAAGAATGGCTGAAAGAAGGCCGCAACCACACTATAAAGTGGCTGAAGTTCAAAAAGGCGTGGGATAAACAGACCTTGCCTCTTAGTTGGTTAGTTGAACATTTTTGGCCAGTACCTACTTGGACGCAGGAAGGCCTAGATAAACTGAAGGCGACCGAAAAATGACAGTAAAGATTTATGGCTATGGTTGGGTCGGTAAGGCTATGAAGGAGTTATTTCCTGATGCTCTAGTCCACGACCCGGCAAAAAAGTATATTAATACTGATAAGACAGATGTTAGTTTTGTATATCCAGAAAAACGGGGATTTAGCTCCAAATGTATTCCTAAAGATGTTTACAGTTGGGCTGCTTGGGCTGAGTCACTGGGTTATAAGCCGCAACTTATCAAGGCCCTGCTGGCGAGGAACGAGCAATGGCTTACCGACAAAACATCTTAAATCCCGGCTCGAAATGAGGAGTTACCTGTCCGCATCGTCAAAGACATCTTGCAAAGTAGGAGCAAGACTATGAGGATTTTATGAACGCATCAGTGCTTAATGGGTCATTTGAGGGCAAACCTCCCTATGAAATAGCCGGCTCGCGCTATGAGTTCTTCCCGATGCTTATAAATGAATTGGAATTTAAAAAGGGTGTTGAAATAGGCACCGAAAGAGGCATTTACGCTAAAGCGATCTTACGCCGGTGTCCTAATTTTAAACTATACTGCGTTGACCCTTGGGAAGCCTACCCAGGATATAGGGAACATGTCAATCAGCAGAAGCTTGATTGGCTATATAAGCAAACAAAGAAAAGATTAAAGCCATATAACCATCAGTTAATCAAAGGCTTCAGCAGTGATGCCCATAAATTATTCGACGATGGTGGGCTGGATTTCCTTTATGTAGACGGCAATCATGAGTATTCCCATGTGGTTGCTGACTTACGCCACTGGCTGCCAAAAGTTAGAGTTGGCGGGGTAGTCGCCGGCCACGACTTCAGCGATAATCCCGGTAAGCGTGATTACGATGTTAAAGATGTCATTTCAGCCTATACGTACGCCAAAAAAATCAACCCATGGTTCATACTAAAAGAAAAAAAGGAAGCGTCGTCATGGTTCTGGGTAAAACGATGAATATCAAAAGACGCTATAATCTCGCCAAATACTTTAACGAACTTGGCTTTAAAGTCGGAGCTGAAATCGGTGTGGCTGATGGGCGTTTCTCCAAGGATCTCTGTAAAGCCATCCCTGGGCTGAAATTATTCTGTGTGGACCCGTGGGATATATCAAAAGGTAACTCCCGTGGCGGCTCTAAAGAGCGGCACAGCGGCAATTACGAACTAGCAAAAGAAAGACTGGCTTCTTACAAAGTTACCTTCATAAAAAAGGTGAGTATGGACGCTGTTTTAGGTTTTGAGGACGAAGCCTTAGATTTTGTTTATATCGATGCTAACCACGATTTTGATTTTGTAATGCAGGACATTATTGAGTGGAGCAAAAAAGTCAAAAAAGGCGGGATTGTCTCCGGGCATGACTATTATAATTTTCGCAACTCGGGTGTCATTGAGGCGGTTGATATATATGTTAAAGTTCACGGCCTCAAGCTC
>Ga0210057_1001086_pt1 | contig 42327 bp, 43 predicted proteins | sample CryGeyCG2114_010_2_FD_183968 | JGI IMG/M metagenome (GOLD analysis project Ga0210057, IMG submission 183968) | Groundwater microbial communities from aquifer - Crystal Geyser CG10_big_fil_rev_8/21/14_0.10 (SPAdes) (version 2) | ecosystem: Environmental > Aquatic > Deep subsurface > Groundwater ... | reverse complement strand
AAAAAGAATGTTATAGTATTAAAATAAGCCATTTGGAACGATTTGGAACAATTTAAAGCCCAAATTGACCTTCTTTTCTAAAAATAAGCAAGTGTTTCACTAGTAGAAACTAAGTATTCTTTATACCCCTATATTGATATGAAAGACTCATTAGTAAAAATAATCAAAGAAGATTTGGGAGTAGATATAACTAACCCAGATATTAAAGTAGAGGTTATTCCAAAAGGAAATAGATATTTAACAGATACTGCTGAAACAGAATCTAGAAGTATCTATAGAATTCTAAAAGCAAAATTAAGAAAAAGGTTGCCTAGAATTAAGAACACTATAACTCAATTTGCTGATGGTCTTGGAGAAATTATTGATATATATTTAGAATACCCAAAGGAGGATAAAAAATGAAGAAGCTAATAGCAGTACTTTTAGTTTTAGCCTTAATTAGTCCAGTAGTTTTAGCTGCTGAACAAAAAGGTATGGAACAAACAAGTACTACACAAGAAAAGGTTCAATCTACAAATGAACTAAGACAATTGATACAAGAAAGACAACAACAAATGTATCAAGAAATGGCTAATTTAGGTGAACAAGAAAAAGGTGTTTACCAAAACCAAAATAAGGTAAGATTAGCTGTACATGCTTTACTTGCTATGGAAGATTTAGCAGGTAATGTAGGACCACAAATCGCCCAAGTTGCAAGAGAATTTGATAATTCTGTTCAAGCAACTATAAAAGCAGAAGAAAAAGTACAAAAAAGAAGTGGATTTGCAAGATTCTTCGCTGGTGGAGATAAAGATTCTGCAGAAGACATAGAAGCACAAGTTGTTAAGAATAAACAAAGAATTCAACAACTTAACCAACTAAGATCACAATGTTCTAATGAAGATGTTAAAAATATCATAAGAGAACAAATTGCTAGTATGGAATCTGAACAAACAAGATTACAAAACCTAGCACAAAAAGAAAAGGAAAGCAAAGGGCTTTTCGGTTGGATATGGAAATAATCCTAAGGAGGAAACAAAATGAAAAAAATATTTAGTTTAATCATGGCTTTCCTGTTAGTTTTTACTCCAGTTGTTTTAGCAGAAGAAACTGCTGAAACAGTTGAAGCAGGAGTTACTCCTGATAGTCCAGTATATGGACTTGAAAGAGCTATGGAAAGAATTAGTATGGCATTAACTTTTGGAAAAGCTGCTAAAGCTAAGAAAGGTTTAATGCATGCTAGAGAAAGACTTGCTGAAGTTAGAGCAATGATAGAAGCAAAGAAACTGGATAAAGCTCAGAAAGCTCAAAAAATCCATGAGAGAATTATGGAAGATGTTGAAGAAAACATCAATGAAATTTCTGAAGATCCAGAAGAAGAGTTAGAAAGTGAAGTTGACGTTGAAAAAGAGATAATTCAACTCGATGAAGATCTAGCTGAATTAGATGAAGATGTAAATACAGCTATCGAAACTTTAACAGAAGGAGAAAGAATAGAAGTAACTGAAACTTTTGAAGCTATAGAAGAAAGAACTCAAAAAGTTAGAGAAAGAATCAAAGAGAAAAGAGAGAAGACAAAGATCAAACTTAAAACAAAAGCTGGTATGACAGACGAAGAAGTAGAAGATCTTGAAAGAGAAGTTGAAAAGGAAGCTAATCTTGAGCAACTTAGACAAAGAGTAATTCAAAAAAACTCAGAGAGATTACAAAGAAAGATCACTAAGATGAGAAATCTTGCTACTCAAGCTGCTGAAAAAGGCAAAGATGTGAGTGCCTTAGAAGCAAGGCTAGATGATGCAAGCGGATTACTAAATCAGATTAAAGCTTCTGAAGGAACTACAGCAGAAATTAAAGAGGCTGTACAAGAAATCAACCAACTTTTGAATTTTAGAGGGGTCTACAATGCTTTACAATCTAAAGATATTGAAGCTAGATTAGCAAATATCGATGCTAAAGCAGAAGCTGCTAAAATTAGAGTTGAAGCTAGAATTGAAGAAGCTAGAACAGTTAGAACAATGGTAGCTGAAGAAGATGAAGAATCTAAAACAACATCTAGTGAACAAACTCAATCAAGAAAAGGTAATTAATTACCTTTCTTTTTTCTTTTTTATAACTATATGGTAGTGACTAATAGAAAGCTTTATAAACTATATATAGCACCCAAATTCTAAGATGATAGTTCAAGAACAATTTTTAAAGAAGCTAAGATCCGCATTTGATTTAAATATTTACGAAGTTAAAATTTGGACAGCTTTGTTATCAAGAGGTATAGCAACAGCTTCAGAATTATCAGATATTTCTAATGTTCCTAGATCAAGATCATATGATGTTTTAGAAAGCTTAGAAAAGAAAGGTTTCGTATTAATGAAGATAGGAAAACCAATAAGATACATTGCAATAAAACCAGAAGAAATTCTAAGAAGAGTAAAGAATAAAATTAAAGTTCAAACTAATTCAAAATTGGAAATATTAGATAAAGTTAGAAATGAAGATATGTTCAAAGATCTTGAACTTTTATTCAAACAAGGTATTGAAAATGTTGATCCAACTGCATTATCTGGAGCAATTAGCGGTAGAGAAAATGTATATTCTCAATTAGATGCTATGTTCAATAACGCAAAAGAATCTATTACACTGGTAACTACAGCAGAAGGATTCTTAAGAAAAATAAATTATTTTAAAGCTAAGTTTAAAAAATTATCAGAAAAAGGTATCAAGATCAGAATAGCCACTCAAGTTAATGATGAAGTTAAAAAAGTAGCTAGAGAATTAGGAAAATCTATTCAGCTTAGACCCTTAAAAAGTATGAGAGCAAGATTTACTATTATAGATGGTAAAGAAGTTTTATTCTTAATTGCTGATGATAAAAAGACCCATGAATCTGCAGATACTGCAATCTGGGTTAATACTCCATTCTTTGCAAATGCATTAGAAACAATGTTCAACGCAAATTGGAGAGAATAAAGAAACAAAGAAAGTCCTATTAAAATAGCTTTAAATGAAAAATTAGAAGAAAATAAACTAGAAACTACAATTAAAGAATTAAAATTCTTATTAAAAAGAGAAATAATTCCAGTTTTAGCATCTAAGAAACAAATTAAGAAAAAGATCAAAGCTCTTAAAAATCAATATAAATAGCTCCAAAACCTTTATAAAATCACTTCATTTCTACTATTTTTATGGATAAGCTTATCCAATCTTTACATCCATTAGAAAGAACAGTATTGCCTACTTTAAAAATCCATAAAGACTTAGATTCTATAATTAAAGCATCAAAACTATCAGAAGTAGAAGTAATGAGAGCCTTGCAATGGTTAGAAAACAAAAACATTCTAAAAATTAACCAGACTCTAAAAGAAATAATAGAATTAGATAAGCATGGAGAAATTTATATTAAAAAAGGTCTACCAGAAAAACACTTCTTAAAAGTCTTAGAAAAACCATTAACTTTAAATGAAATACAAGAAAAAGCTAAACTAGACAAAGATGAACTAAATTCTTGTATTGGTATACTAAAAAGAGACAATTTAATAAAATTAGGTAAAAAGATCTCAATAACAAAAGAAGGTAAAGATTACTTAAAAACAGAAACGAATCAAGAAAAATTCTTAAAATCCTTACCTTTGGAAAAAAGCAAGCTAACCAAAGAACAAGAATCTACATACAAAGAGCTAAAACAAAGAAAACAATTAATTCAAACAGAAATAAAAAAGCTTAGAACTATAGAATTAACCCCCTTAGGTAAAAAGTTAATCACACAAAAACTAGAAACAGATTTACTAGAAACTATCACTACTTCTATGCTTAAAACTAAGTCTTGGAAAAATAAAAAATTCAGACGTTTTGATATTAAAGGGGTAGTTCCTAAGATATATCCAGGTAAAAAACACTTTGTTCAGCAATCTATAGAATATATTAAAAAAATCTGGCTAGATATGGGTTTCAAAGAAATGCAGGGACCTTTGCTAGAATCAGCATTCTGGAACTTTGATGCTTTGTTTGTTCCACAGGATCATCCAGCAAGAGAAATGCAGGATACATTTTTTATAAAAGGAACAAGAGAATTGCCAGATAAAGCAAAAGAAGTAAAACAAGCTCATGAAAATTCCTGGAAATATAAATGGAATCCAGAACTAGCAAAAAAACTAGTATTAAGAACACATACAACAGCAGTTTCAGCTAGAACTTTAGCTAATTTAAAAAAATCAGATTTACCAGCCAAATTCTTCTCTGTTGGTAAAGTATTTAGAAATGAAGCAGTAGATTGGAAGCATTCATTTGAATTTACACAAGTAGAAGGTATAGTAATAGATCCAAATGCAAACTTCCAACATTTATTAGGATTCTTAAGAGCTTATTATAAAAAATTAGGATTTGATAGAATAAAATTCTTGCCAGCTTATTTCCCATATACAGAAATGTCAGTTGAAGTAAGAGTGTATAATAAAGAAAAAAAACAGTGGGTAGAAGCTGGTGGAGCAGGAATCTTTAGACCTGAAGTAGTTAAACCACTATTAGGAATAGACATCCCAGTTTTAGCCTGGGGGCAGGGTATGGATAGGTCAATATTAGACTATTATGGAATTAAGGATTTACGAGATTTACACAAAAATGATCTAAAACAAATAAGAGATATGAAGGTCTGGTTAAAATGCCAACAATAAATATTAACAAACAAAGTTTACTGCACTTAACAGGAAAGAAATTGCCAGATGATATTCTAAAAGATAGAATTGAGATGCTTGGTTTATCTGTAGAATCTATGGATGAAAAAGAAATAGAGATAGAAGTGTATCCAAACAGGCCTGATTTATTATCAGAAGAAGGATTGGCAAGAGCTTTAACCTCATTCATTAATTTAAAACCAGGATTTAGAAAATATAAAGTGAATAAATCTGATTACAAGTATAAAATAGATTCAAAAGTTAAAGAAATAAGACCTGCAGTAGCAGCGGCAGTTATAAAAAAAATAACTTTGGATGAGAATACTTTAATTTCTATTATGCAGTTGCAGGAAAAGATTCATACAACACACGGAAGAAATAGAAGAAAAGTTTCTGTTGGAGTCTATGATTTAGATACCATAAAATTTCCATTAACATATACAACAAAACCAACCTCATTTAAGTTTACTCCATTAGAGATGAGTAAACAGTTAACTTTATCCCAAATATTGCAGCATCATCCAAAAGGAAAAGATTATGCTCATTTGTTAAAAGACTTCAAAGAATACCCTATTTGGTTAGATGATAACAATCAGGTATTATCCATGCCTCCAATAATTAATTCAGAGGAAACAAAAGTAACAGATAGAACAAAAAATTTATTCATTGATTGCACTGGATTAGACCAAAGAGCAGTTGAGCAGGCAATAAATATTATAGTATGCGCTTTGGCAGACAGAGGAGCAGAAATATATCAAGTAAATAATTTTCCAACTTTAGAATCTCAAAAAATGAAATTAAATTTGGATTATGCAAATAAATTATTGGGTTTAAAACTAAACAAAAGTGAAATAAAAGAATTATTAGAAAAAATGGGTATGGAAGTAAAAGAGGACATAGTTACAATACCTGCATACAGAACAGACATCATGCATGAAATAGATTTAGTAGAAGATATTGCAATCTCTTATGGCTATGAAAACTTTGAAGAAATAATCCCAAACATAGCAACAATAGCACAAGAAGATCCAAAAGAAGTATTCAAAAGAAAAATAGCAGAGATATTAACAGGATTTGGTTTACTAGAGACAAATTCATTTACTTTAACTTCAAAAGATGAATTAAATAAAATGGAAAATAAAGTAGAAGCTCTAGAAATAGAAAACCCATCTAACGAAGAGTATAATGTTTTAAGACCTTGGTTATTGCCTTGTTTAATGAAGACCTTACAATTAAATAAACACCATGAATATCCGCAAAATATCTTTGAAATAGGAACTTGTTTTGATAATAAAAAAGAAATTGCAAAATTAGCAGTTTCTCTATGTAGCGAAAAAACTGACTTTACTGCAATAAAACAAATTTTAGATTCTTTATTTAAATCTTTAGATCTAGATTACAAAATAGAAGAAGTTAATCACGCTTCCTTTGTAAATGGTAGAGTGGGAAAAATATTAGTTAAAGGTAAGAAAATAGGCTACATTGGTGAAACATCCCCTAAGGTTTTATCAAATTATGATTTAACAATGCCTGTTTCTTGTTTTGAAATAGATTTGGATGAGTTACTATGCAATATGAATTAGAACTACAAAAAGCTGTAAAAGAGATTAAAAAATCTAAAGCTAAAACAGTTTGTATTCAATTACCAGACGGTTTAAAAAAAGAGGCGACTAAAATTTCTTCTTATTTAGAAAAAAATACAAAGGCTAAAATATTAATCTGGTTAGGTTCGTGTTATGGAGCTTGTGACTATCCAAAATTAGATGTAGATTTGCTAATCCAATGGGGGCACTCTAAATGGGGAAAGTTATAAAAAAATTACCAAATTTAAAAGATAAAATAGTAGTTACTACAAATGGAACTTTTGATATTTTACATATCGCTCATGTTAATTTACTTCAAAAAGCAAAAAAGTTAGGAGATATTCTAATAGTTTTAATCAACAGTGACGCCTCAGTTAAGAGAAATAAAGGACAAAATAGACCAATAATAACAGAACAAGAGAGAGCAGAAATGTTAGCTTCTTTATCTTGTGTAGACTATGTAATGATATTTGATGAAGATAAACCATTAGATTTAATCTCAAAAATAAAACCAAATATTCATGTTAAAGGGGGTTCATTCATAGAAGAAAGAATAAAAGAAGAAAGAGATTTATTAGCTCAGTGGGGTGGTGAGTTTAAAAATTTTGAATTAGAAAAAGGTTATTCTACTACAAATATAATAGAAAAGATTTTAAAGAATCAATAATAAAATAGTATCATGGAAAACACGTCAAAAGAAGAACAGATTGGATTTCATAAAGGTGCTTTATCTAGTATAGCAAAAGAAAGATTAGAACTTGTAAGATTAATTCAAATCACAGAACAATTAATTAAAATGCACATAAAAGCTCTAAAAGAACTTGGTGTTGATATAGAAAAAGAAGCAAAAGAATTAGAAAAAGAAAAGGGTATTGAAAGATTAGTTAAATGAAAATTAAATTTATTATACCAATTACTAAAGAAATAAATGCACTACCATATTATTTTAACGGAAAATTGTAATTCTGAATGTAAATACTGTTATGAAAAATCATTGGAAGAAGCTGAAATTAATCAGAATACGAATTTTAAATTAGATTTTAGTTCTCCAGAAAGGATTAGCATTGACATCGATAAATTAAACCAGTTCATAAAAAAAGACAAGCAAGCAGTTATTATTTTTTATGGCGGAGAACCATTGTTAGAAGTCGATAAAATAAAGGAAATTATAGATAAGATTTCAGTAAAGTTCAGAATGCAGACAAATGGGAAACTATTGGATAAACTACCAATAGATTATCTAAAAAAGATAGATAAAATCCTAATTTCAATAGATGGGGATAAAAAAAGAACAGATTATCAAAAAGGAGTTGGAACTTATGAAATGGTTATTAATAATCTTAGAAATGCAAGAAAATTAGGGTACAAAGGAGAATTTATTGCTCGAATGACGATTTCTGGATTTAGTGATATCTATAAACAAGTGAATCATCTATTAAGTTTAAATTTATTTGATTCTATACACTGGCAGTTGGATGCTGGTTTTTATAAATCTGATTTTGACAAAAATAAGTTTAATAGATTTGTTAAAGAATATAACAAAGAGATTACTAGATTAATTAGACTTTGGTTTAATAGAATGAAGACTGGAAAAGTTTTGCGGATATATCCGTTTATAGGTATAACCGAATCTCTACTCAAAAAGAAAAAAACCAGTTTAAGATGTGGGGCAGGATATGAAGGATATGCGATAACTACAAACGGAAAAATAATTGCTTGTCCTATAATGAATTGTATAGAAGATTTTGTTGCAGGCAGTATAGAAGATAATCCAAAGGATCTTAAAAAATTTTATATTACCGGACCCTGCTTAAAATGTGAAATAAAAGATATCTGTGGAGGAAGGTGTTTATATTCAAATAAGGCAAAATTATGGCCAAAAGAAGGAGAAGAGCTTATCTGTAAAACCATAAAACATTTAATTAAAGAGTTGGAAAAAATACTGCCTAAAGTTAAAAAACTTATTTCTAAACAGGTAATAAAACCTGATTATTTTGATTATGAAAAATATTTTGGTCCTGAGATAATACCTTAAATTAAACGCCACGACCCGGATTTGAACCGGGACGTCCTTAACGGACCAGGCTAACTGTGCACAATTCCAGGCTTACACCAAAATTAAGTTTATACCTAATTATGTCTGTGCAATACCAGGTTATGCGATCGTGGCATATACAAAAAAAAGAAGAAGTTTATTTATAAAACTTACTCTATCATCTCTATTTGGATTTGAACACCTTCAGGTATAGGTACTCTCATAACTAACCTCAAAGCTTTTTCGTTAACACCCAAATCAATTAATCTTTTATGAACTCTCATTTCAAGATTATCAAAGCTAGCTTTACCATCCCCGCAAGGACTTTTTCTAGTTGTAATTTTCATCCTTTTAGTTGGTAGAGGAATAGGTCCGCTTAATTTAACTTTAGTTTTTTGGGCAATTTCAAGAATAGAACTAGTTATCTGATTCAGCTTATCTATATTAGTACTGGATAAATTAATTCTTGCTTTTGCCATAATCTTTTAAGAAATTAGTTATTTATAAGCTTAACTAAAAGAAAAATTTACTCTTTCTTAACTACATCAATACACATTCCAGCTGCAACAGTAGAACCTGCATCTCTAATAGCAAATCTTGCCATATGTGGAATATCTGAATTCTTTTCTATTACTAATGGTGTAGATGGAACTACTTTAACAATAGCAGCATCTCCATTCTTAATAAAGTCTGGATTTTCAGCTAGAACTTCTCCACTTGCTGGATCTAATTTCTTTAATATTTTTTCAATTCTACATGCAACTTGTGCAGTATGTACGTGGAATACAGGCGTATATCCAACTGCAAATACTGTTGGATGATTTAATACAACAATTTGTGCAGTAAATTCTGTTACAACAGTTGGAGGATTGTCTATATGACCAAGAACATCTCCTCTTGCAATATCTTTCTTTGTAATTCCTCTTACGTTGAAACCAACATTGTCACCAGGTTCAGCTTGTGAAACTTGTTCATGGTGCATTTCAATACTCTTAACTTCACCTGCAATACCTTTACCTTCTCTTGCGGGTGTTATAATTATTTTATCACCAACTTTCATTACTCCTGTTTCAACTCTACCAACAGGAACAACACCAATACCAGTAATGCTGTAAACATCTTGTAATGGTAATCTTAATGGTAAATTTGTAGGTTTTTCAGGTTCTTTAAATAAGTCTAATTGTTCTCTAACAGTTGGACCAGTATACCAACTCATATTATCACTTTTCTTTACAATATTATCGCCTTGTAAAGCAGAGGTAGGTATAATAGCAACTTCAGCTGCCTTATAACCAACTTGGCCTAACAAAGCAGTAATCTCTTCTTTAACTTTCTTAAATTTAGCTTCATCATACTTAGCAGCATCCATTTTATTAACTAAAATACTCATTTGACCTACACCAAGAGTTTTACATAACCATAAATGCTCTTTAGTTTGAGCTTGTACTCCTTCTTGAGCAGAAACAACTAAGAAAGCTACATCAGCTTGTGAGCTACCTGTAATCATATTTTTAATAAAGTCTTTGTGACCAGGTGCATCAATTATAGTCCACTCAAATTTATCAGTTACAAATTTCTTATAAGCAAGGTCTATTGTAATACCCCTTTCTCTTTCTTCTTTTAAATTATCCATAACAAAAGCAAACTCAAATCCACCTTTTCCTAACTCTTCAGCTTTTTCCTTTAATTTCCTCATAGTTTGTTCATCAATAACTTTAGCATCATACAATAGTCTACCTACTGTAGTACTCTTACCATGATCAACATGACCTACGAATACAACATTTGCATGTGGTTTTTGTTTTGCCATTTTAAAATTATTCTCAATTTGTCATATATAAATGTTTCTATTTAACCTTGATTAAATTTTAAAGCCCTAATACCCTCATTGACTTTTCCAAAATATTGGGTTAAAGTATCTTCTAATCCAGTAAAATAATCTATCGCACAATTTATGTACTTCTCAGGATTATATATTGGAATTTGTGTTTCTAATCTTTCAGCATTTTTTGGATGTTTTAATTTAAGCCAAGAAATATAATTAATACCCCTTAACCAAGCCCATCTAGAAGCTGCAGCATATTTTTCATCAAGATCTTTTCTTTCTGCAGGACTAAAATCTTCCAAATGAAATTCTTGCCCTCTTTTAAGCTTCTCTTCTTGAATCAAAAGGTGATATTTCAACTGCTCTAATCTATCTCTAGATAAAACATTAAAAACAGAAATATGATTAATCAATGAAGCATCCATAACACTTGACCCATATCCAATTTTATTATTATCTGTTATTGCTAAACCATCATACTGAGTGGATTCAAATCCATTTGGTTTAATAGAAGATAAAGTAGTTTTTCTTCCTTCTTTTAGACTAAGAATTGCATCAGAATCATATTCTTCTGGGTTATATTTTTCTAAACTTTTTTCTTTTATTAAAACTTGGGAGGGGTGTAAATTAAGATTTACTAACTTCCCTTTACCATTTTCTATATCCTCTATGCCGATTAAATCTCTTACAAGAGGTTTTATAATAAAATCATTTAATCCATTAAAAGAATCTGAGTAATCATATTTCTTAGACCAAGCTAAAACAGATCCAATAACATTTTCAACTGGCCTTTCCTCATCAATTTTTCCAAGTTTATAAGTGACTAAACCATTAATAGATGAAATAATATCTTCCCTTAACATTTCTTCAGTTAATTTGTAAACTCTTCTTAAACCAGATGGAGGTTCATGAGTTCTATAAGACTTAGTAGCTAAATTATCATTAATCAAAGCTATATCTATAACCCTTTTTAAATAATCGAAAGCAACTTTTTCTATATCCAATTTTTCTTCTTCACTAGAGGCAGAAAGTTTTTTTTCTCCTAACTCTAAAAGTTTATCCTCCAAAGATTTATCAAAATTTTCCATGATTATTAGATTATGTTTAACATCATTTTCATATTTTATATCCCCATAGTAAGTTGGAGTGAATATTCCTCTTTCTGTTCCAAACTTAAGAAAATCTAATTCATTCTCATCTAATATTTCTTTATTTTCACTTAAGGTTAAACGAAAAATTTTTCCAGAAACACTTGGTATATACCTAAAATCTTTTACAAAAAGTACAACATCCCCATCACATATTCCATCTTCAAAAGATACATTTAATCTATAAAAATCAGCACGAAGCTCAGCTCCTTTATCATACTTTTCTATATTAAAATTAGCAACTTTCCTTCCTAACTTTTCAGATAGATAAGCTTCATTTATCCCATGATTCTTCAAATCTTTCTTCTTCATTTTAGGTTATTATACTCGATTATATACTCTCCAGAAGTAGTAAATGGCTATTTAAAGCTTTCTCTACTTAATTTTTAACTCTTTTAAAGTGTTTATTCTTCTTGAAGGAAACTTGTAAATAGAATGTACTATGTCATGTAATAGATAAAGGACATACATCTTTTGCTGTTGTTTTCTCTTTATAGCATTTTTAGTTGCTTCTTTGATTAATTTGAGTATCTCATGATCAGTTTTAAGTGCTTTTATTATCTTATTTTTATCAGGATTATAGAAAAATTCGTAAGATAAATCAAAATAGGCTGTTAACTTTTCAAGTATGATTATTATATCTTTATCTTGTTTAAATGTAGAAAGCACCCTAGAAAGGACTTTATAAGAATCCCCTAAACTTTCCAAATTTTCAATTAAAAGGTATAATATATGAGTTCCTTCAAATTTATCAAGTCCAATATAAGATTGTTTGTTTATATTTCTTAAACAAAAGTAGCATAATTTATTGACATCATAATCTTTATAATAGAGATTTTTTAATGTATCATTATCTCCTTTACTAAAAGCATGATAAGTTGTATCTACCATACTCTTAACAATTAAAAACGCTTTTCTGAGTGCATTTTGGAAATCAATATCTAAATTTTTAGCGATACTTTGAATAGTACAACTTTTATTAGTTCTATCCATAACTTCAAAGCCCAAAAATTCTGGTATCTTTTTTTGAATTGGTAAAAATTGTTTTTCGTCGCCAAATTTGATATTTAATTTATCATATCCCCTCTGATAAGCACCAACTAAAAATCTTCTTATTAAATTATCATCTAAAGAAGAAACATCAAGTGTTACTTCTGGCATACTCCTTTCTTTTTTAGAATCGATTATAATCCTACTTTCTTCAACATCAACATCTAACTCATCTCCTTGTTTAACTCCATATTTTTTAACCCAAGTAGATGGAAGTGAAATAATTAATGTTGATGGTCCATGCTTTACAACTTTTCTTTTCATTTAAACTCCTTGCTCAAAAATATATATTTAATCCTATATATATCTTTCGTTTAAAATATATAAAAAGCATATATGTAAATTAAAGTATACAGGGGCAGGACTAAATATATATATTCTATTCACTAATAAGATTGTATGGATAAAGAATATGAAACCTACGAAGATCAAGAACCTGGAATCTATGATAAGGAATTTATAGATGAGCTCAGAGATAACGATGAAATAGATGACTTTGAAGAAGCCTTTATGCGAGGATACAACGAAGACGAAGAAGAAGTCGTAACTAAGAAAAAGAAGATTAGATTTTAGACCCAAGGGGGTGGGTAATATGAAATATTCAAGAAAATTCCTAACTGAAGAAGAAGCAGTTAGAGAAGCATTCGAAAAAAACATAATTGCCCCTTATAGTTAGGAGGTAAACTATGTGTTTGTCGTATAATTTAATACAAACAAAATCAGGAACACAGATTAAAACAGGGCTAGAACTTCTAAGAAGATTTGGTAGATACATTAAAGAGATACATAGAACACAAGGAGAATATGACTTTGTGGTTGAGTTAGAAACTAAAAATGAATTAGAGCTACAAAAGATTCTTAAAAAACATTTAAACAAACTCTCCCAAATCTCTGGAATAAGAACAATGATTGCTGATTAAAAATAATTTGTGTTAAGTAGATTTTAATAGATTAAACTATAACCTCATCAACATTCAGGCCTTTTCTTTCTCTTATTTGTTTCTTGATCTTATTTTGTAAATCTGTTGGTAATCTTTCAAATGTCTGGTCAACTAAGCATTGAGAACCTCTACCAGACGTAGCACTTCTTAAATCACTAGATAACCCAATCATCTCAGCTACAGGTAGTTTAGCTCTTATGGTTACACTTACACTTTCCTGCTCCAGCTCTAATAATTGGCCTCTTTTATTTTGAACTAATTTAGAAATATCTCCCATATATTCTGAAGGGCATTCAATTTGTAAAGTTTGTAAAGGTTCAAAAATAACTGCTCCTGCATTAATTATAGCATTCTTAATAGCTTCTCTTACAGCAGGTAATACCTGAGCAGGACCTCTGTGGATAGCATCTTCATGTAATTTACAATCCATTAATCTAACTTTTATTTTATAGCCAGGTTCTCTTGCTAATGGTCCTTCATTCATAACTTGGTCAAATGCATCCATAATCATTTCTATAACTTCACCAATGTGTACAATACCCCTAGTATTATCGATTAAAACACAACCTCGTTTTATATCTCTATATCTTCTTGCTTCTTTAGCATCAACACCTAATTCAACAAATTTATCCCAAACCGCTTTATCTTTAGATTTAATTCTTCCTTCAGATAATTCACCTTTTCTTATTGCTTGATGAATTTCTTCTTCTAAAGGTTCTACAATGATATAGAATTTATTGTGTTTGTTTGGACTTTTACCTTCAAACTCAGCACTCTTTTTAGTAATACTTTCTCTATAAACAACAATAGGAGCTGAAGTTTTTATTTCTAAACCTTTTTCAGTTTTGATTCTATTTTCAATAATTTCTAAATGTAATTCACCCATACCATGAATTAAATTTTCACCAGTTTCTTCATTAATTTCAATTTGGATACTTGGATCTTCTTTGTTAACTTTTCTCAAAACTTCTACTAATTTACTTAAATCAGCCATTTTAGTTGGCTCAATACTTTTTGTAATAACAGGTTCAAAAATATGTTTCAAATCTTCAAAACCGCTTTCAACAGGACCTACAGTAATGGTTTCTCCTGCATAACCAGAAATACCACCTAAAGCTAAAACATTTCCTGCTTGTACTTCTTCAACAGATTCTGGTTTAATTCCAGCATACATATAAACTTGAGAAATTTTTTGTGTTTGTTTTGCATTATTCAAATATACTTCCATACCTTCTCTTAAGGTTCCGCTATATAATCTTCCAGCAGAAATTTCTCTTCCAAATCTAGGGTCTATAGTAATCTTAGTTATAATAAATGCTGGCTGGCCATTTGGATTACAGTTTATCAAATCTTGACCAAAAGGAGTTGCTATATCCCCTTTCCAAATCTTTGGGATTCTGTATTTTTGGGATTCAATAGGATTAGGTAAATGTTTAATTACCATATCCAACATTACTTCAAAAACTGGAGCATTTTTCCAAACCCATTCTTTTCTTTGTTCAGGAGTCATTTCATTAGAGTATAATTTAACAATATCAGCAAAAGTAACTCCTTTTTTCTTCATATAAGGAACAGATAATGCCCAATTTTCCCTTGCAGAACCAAAAGAAACACTACCCTTAGAAGCATCTACTTTCCATTTTTCTTTAAAATCCTTATCTGCTTTTTCTTCTATTAATTGATTGAACTGAACAACTATCTCAGCTATTCTTTTTTGAATTTGTTCAGGAGTTAATTTTAATTCATTAATTAATCTATCAACTTTGTTAATAAATAAAACAGGTTTTACCCTTTCTTTTAACGCTTGTCTAACAACGATTTCTGTTTGTGGCATCATTCCTTCAACAGCACAAACCAAAACAATAGTTCCATCAATAGCTCTCATAGCTCTAGTAACATCACCACCAAAATCTACATGTCCAGGTGTATCAATCAAATTAATCAAATAATCTCTACCTTCAAACTCATGAGTCATAGAAGTATTAGCTGCATCAACTGTAAGCAATCTTTCCTGCTCATCAGCATGTTGCCAAGTAGCCATACCTTTTTCCAGATTACCGGCAGCAGCAACACTCATAAAACCTGAAGCAGCTAAAAGATTATCAGTTAAAGCTGTATTATGTATTACCATGCCCTCAGCAACAAAATTATGATTATCAGGAATCGTAAAATCATAAACTTCTTCTTCATTTATTTGTTCAATCTTTTTAACTTGTATATAAGCTAGATCTCCTGTAGTTAATTTATTTTTAACAGCATTCTTAACAAACATAACTTGATTTCCAACACAAACACTGTCACAAACAAAACTTCCTTTTATTTTTTTAATTAATATTTCTGCTTTTTTAGTCTTCTCTTTTAAATAAAACCCAATACTTTCCATAAATCGTTTAGCAGAATTTCCACTTATGGTTATTGTATTATCTTTTTCTTTTATAGAAATACAGCCAAATCTCAACAAAAGTAAATGCAAATCCTCAATCATTTGATTACTAGCTGAACTTAATGTAAAGGCTCTTCTTGATTTTTCAATGCAGCCATCACAATCAAAATAACCCCTAACTAATTGAGCAACATACTCATTAGGTGAATTAAAAACAAATTTGGAAATCTTAACATTTCTTGATTTTTGCTTTAATGGATAATCAAATAAAGAGTTTAAAATGTGAACTAAAGTTAAATTCGTATGGAGTTCTGGTGTTCTATCTTTTCTGTTAACTAAAATAGGTTCTGTACCTAAATTATTGCAGATTTCTATAAATCTTTTGCCTAATTCTTTTTTACCAACAATAAACTTCTTAAAAGAACCATCTCCAATAAACAAACCAGCTAAGTAAAATAATTCTCTAAAATCCTTAGGTAATTTAATTTCATTGGAATTTCCACCATATTGCTTTCCAGTTCTATAAAAAATTAGGTTTATATTATCATAAACATAATTTATATCTAAATCAAAAAATTCTGTGAGATTTAATAACTCTTTTAACAAATACCTTCCTTGCCAACATCCATGATAAAATGATCTTGCCTTAATATCAGTCTTTATATTTTTAGTTCCATAATCTAAAATCTTTTTCTTTAATAGTTGATTAAATTCTTCTTTTAACCTAACATAAAATTCTTCTTAGATAATTTATACAAAAAAGTTTTCTTTAAATCTACATCAGAAACTATATCTAATTTTCTCGCACAAACTATCCTATCCCCCAATTTAATATCTTTAGCCTCTTTATCAATGAAATCATTATTCTTTAAAACCAAATACTTGTGTTCAGGAGTTGTAGAAACTTCAAAACCATTTCTTAAGGTTATTTTAAATAAAATATCATTCTGCAATTTCCAAGCTAATTCTATAGGTTTTTTCTCTATTTTACCAGTTTTTTTATTCAAAGAAAATATTTCTATCTTTTTATTATAAATATCATAGATTAATTCTTCGTTTGTTTCTTTAAACTTAGAGCCTATATTTTTTGATTTTTCAAATAACTCTTTAGCTGTTATCACATTACCATTTGTTAACATAAGTCTAGTAGAACCACTAACACATTTGCCATGATGAATGTGAGCACTAGTGCAAATGTTTCTGATTTGCTCTGGTTTTGCTATTAATTTCTTAATAGACTCAATAGATTTTTCTGTTGATGCCATTTTATCTAGAACTTTGTGCTTGTCTTTCTAACTCTAATTTCTTTGAAATTGCGTTTGATTTATTATCTAAATTATATGCATTGCTAATCTCTTCTGCTAAACATTCTTCTATTCTTTTTTTATTTTTATATGTTTTAGCAAAGGCACCTTGAACCATCATTCTTAATGTAAAATCAACTCTTCTTTGAGGAGAACAATCAACAGCTTTTGGATATCTTGCACCACCATATTCAATAGTTGTAATTTCTTCTCTTGGTGCAGCGTTTTCTAAAGCTTTAACAAAAACTTCAACTGGGTTTTTATTTAATTTTTTTTCAATAATCAAAAATGCCTTTTCGACTAGATTTGTTACTTTCTGTCCTTTACCACTGCAGTGTCCAGAACTTAATTTGTGTTTCTTACCTCTATGACCAGGTATCATTAATTTATTAATTAATCTTTCAACAATATTATATTTAGATTTCCAAAACCTCATATTAGCATTTCGTCCACCAGTTTTTAATACATAAACTGGTCTTAGGTTTATATAATCCTTTAATCCAGGATCTTCAACCTTTATTCCGCTTACATCCCATTTATTGAATAGTTTTATCATCTTCTACCCTTCTCTATTCTTCCTCTAACTAAAGCATTTAAACTCTGGTCATTAACTTTTATAACCTGCCATCTAATACCTGGAATATCTCCTTTGGATTTACCCATTTTCCCGCCAATACACTCTATAAGTACTTCATCATGTTCGGCGATAAATTTAATAGCATTATACCCAGGAACAAAAGCAGCTACTTTCTTACCATTTTTAATCAATTGACAAGAAACAGCTTTTCTCATAGCAGAATTAGGCTGTTTAGCTTCTCTTTGTATTTTTTCTAAAACAATCGCCTTAGCTTGGTGGCTTCCTCTTAATGGATCTGATTTAGCCTTTAAATTCAAAACTCTTCTTTTATACCATTTAGAGCTCCATCTATGCTTAGCTCTTTGTTTCTTCATATGTTTACCTGCTCCTAAACCTTTTCCTGATCTTGACATATTTAAAAATAACTCCAAAAACCCTTTATAAAACTTACTCTACCTTCACCTCATAATCAAAAAACTTTGTTATTAATTCTTGCAAGGCATTTAGGTTCTTTCTATCCCTGCCAATTAATTTAGCCCTATCCTGCATAGATTCTGCTTTTATTATAATTATTTTATCACTAACCATAATACCTTGAACTTTTAATGGATAAATAGCATTAGCAACAAATTTAGTAGGATCTTCATTAAATTCTAGAACTCTAATTTTCTTCTTTATCATATTACTTAATCTTTTAATATTACTCCCTGCCCTGCCAATAGCTTTACCAGCATCACCAAAACCAACAATAAAAGTTAGGTTATCATTTTTATCAAGAAAACAATCTTTAACCGTGGTTTTAGTTAAAGTTTCAAAAGCGTTAACATAACCAATAGTTTTTATATCTAACTTCATTTTAGCAACTTAATACAGAAATAGGATGTAATCTTTTACAAATCAAAGCTAATTCGTCGCTCGGGATTTCCAACTCTATAATTTTTACATCGTAATTTTTAATCTCCTTTTTTATCTTTTCTGGGCAATTTTTAGCTAAAAAAACTTCTTTAACTGTGCCTTTCCTTAAATTTTTGATGGTAACTTCTCTACCAAAAACCATTTTTTTCTCTTTCAATACCTTTTTTAGTTCATTCAGACCCATCTTTCATCATCTTGATTATTAAATCCGGTAATCCTGTACCCAAAGGTACAGATTGGTTCAATAAAACGTTTTCTACTACAGAATTTAAATCATCTTCCTCCCCTATTAAACTTGCGTTAACTAAATGTTTCATAGGAGTTTCAAAACTAGCTCTAGCTAAAACACTTTTTTTCTCTCCAGTAACTCCACTTCTGGTTATACCTTTAACCTCTCCGCTACCAGTTATAATATCTGCCATAAACATAAGATGCCTTATATCTACATCCAATCCTTGATCTTCCATAACTTTTAATGCTTCATTAATTACTGCCTGTCTTGCAGCTTCAATGCCCAAAACTTTTCTTATTTCAAAGATATCATTAGTGCTAGTTCTAGCTGTATCAACTTCGTTCATTCCAAGAACATCTTTCAAATTAGTTCCAGAAGTTAAGATTACAAATTCATTTTGTATTCTAACTGGTAATACTTGATTAATTTTCTTAATACCAGATATATAAGTCTCTTTTAACTTTCTTTTTAATTTATACAATTCTAATAATTCATGTCCTTTCTCTTTACTCTTAAAGAATAAAACATTTTCTCTACGCTTTATTTCCAAACCTTTAAAGGCTTCTTTAATTTTTAGTACAACTTCATCTTCCTTAAGATTTAAATCCTTTAATCTTGTTTTATTTAGTTCTATTCTAACTTGTAAATTTGCGATATCAATGGTAATCTCATTTATTATTTTTCTTAATCTAACTTCCATAACTAATCCTGCTAGTTTTCTAACCTTATTTGAATCTTTATTATAAGGAGCTTTCAAAAAGACCTCCATCATAGGAGTTTTAATTGTTTTTCTTGCATCAAATAGTTCTATTAATCTTGGTAATCCTAAACTTACACTAACTTCAGCTACACCAGCAAAGTGGAATACGTTTAAAGTCATCTGCGTACCAGGTTCACCAAAACTTTCAGCGGTTATAACTCCAATAGCTTCACCAGAATCAATTTTTGAACTTTCATAAGAAGCTTTTAAAATTTCTAAAGCTTTTCCTACATCCTTTTTCTGTAACTTAAGATTTTCTGCTTCTTTTTTAAATTTCTTTAATATCACATCTGGGATTTTTCCTTTATATTGTTCGATTAAAGTTTCCATTATATCTTCATAACCTCTTTGATTATTTTAGCAACATCAATACTTCCACCTTCACTCTTAGAAACATCAATGCCATCTTCACCATACTTAAATTGTATTATTATTTTATTAGCATCTCTTACAGTGCCGTCATATTCTACTTTCAAATCTTGTAAAGCATTTGCTAATCTTCTATATAAATAACCAGACTTAGGAGTTCTTAATGCAGTATCCATTAATGCATCTCTTCCTGTCATAGCATGGAAAAAGAATTCTGTAGGGCTTAAACCAGTTTTAAATGCATGTTTAACAAAACCATGAGCGTCAGAACCAAGATCCCCTTTCTCAAATACAGGCAAGGTTCTTCCTTCATATCCACCAATAATTCTTTGACCCCTTAATGCTTGCTGACCAATTAAAGCGCTCATCTGAGCTAAGTTTAACAAATTACCTTTAGCTCCAGAATTAGCCATCATTATTGTTGGATTAGATTCTTCAGAGGTTTTAGCTACTATATCTCCAATTTTATTTCTTATTTTATTTAACAATTCTAAAACTCTAACTTCTAAAGTTTCTTCTCTAGTTTTACCAGGTAGAGCTTCTAATTTTCTGCTTCTGTATAATTCAACAAGTTTTTCTACATTTTTATCAGCTTCTTCTATAAAAGTTTTAATTTGCGCTTTAATCTCATCAGAAAGATCTGTATCAGAAATCTTTGTTGTAAATCCATTTCTTAAAAGAACTTTAATACCCAACCTAAATAATTTACCAACAAGATTTAATGTAACTTCTTGTCCATATTCCCTATAGAATGCAATCAATAATCTTCCAGTATCATCACCAATAGAATTACTATCAATCACTCCAGAGATTAATTTTCCATTTTTAATAAAGATGTAAGAATCATTTTTACATTGATGGTGAACCCCGCTAACACATGTATCACAATCTTGATGATTTCTAGAGTAACCAATATAATTAAAATTCTTAGGCAAAACAGCGCTAAACACTTCTTTTCCATCTACAATAGAACCGAAGTTAGGAACTTCATCAACCCCAACTGAATTTAATAATTGAACTGCATCTTCTTTACTTAATTTCATTCCTTTTGTTAACAGATAGTTTCCAGTTACAGAATCTTCAACACAACCAATAATATTTTTACCATGTTTTGGAGAAATAATTTGTGTTCTTACACTCATTAAAATTTCTGCTTCTGCTCTTGCTTCTTCTGTTTGTGGAATATGTAGGTTCATCTCATCACCATCAAAATCTGCATTATAAGGTGTACAAACACTTGGATTTAGTCTAAATGATTTACCAGGTAGAACTCTAATCTTATGACACATAATACTCATTCTGTGTAATGAAGGCTGTCTGTTAAATATAGATATATCCCCATCAACAATATGCCTTTCAACAACCCATCCAACATCCAAACTTTCTAAAATTTGTTCTTGAGTATCTACTGTAATTTTCTTTCTCTTCCCATCTTCAGTAATTACATAATTTGCTCCTGGATATTTATTAGGACCATTCTTAACTAATTCTTTCAACCAAGCTTTATTCCAGCTGGTAATCCTTTCAGGAACTGTTAATTCATAGGCAATAGATTTAGGAATACCCACCTCACCAAATTCAATTTGTGGATCAGGGCTAATTACAGTTCTTGCAGAATAATTTACTCTTTTACCAGCTAAATTATGTCTAAATCTTCCTTCTTTACTTTTAATTCTTTGAGTTAAAGTTTTTAATGGCTGTCCACTTCTATGTCTTGCTGGTGGAACTTGAGTAATAGTATTATCAAAATAAGTTGTAATATGATATTGTAATAAATCCCAGAGATCTTCTATAATAATTTCTGGTGCACCAGCATTAATATTTTCAAACAACCTTTGGTTAATTCTAACTATATCCCCTAATTTATGGGTTAAATCATCTTCTGATCTTTCTCCAGATTCTAGTGTAATACTTGGCCTTATTGTAACTGGTGGAATTGATAACACACCTAAAATAGTCCATTCAGGTCTGGCAAATTTGGAATTTAAACCGAGAATAAATGCATCATCATTAGGTATTTTTTCTAATCTGCTCCTAATTTCAATAGGACTCAATCTTTTATCTCTTTCATAGAAGGTTGTTGGTTTTTCTAATTTTATAACATATTGTTTTCCACCACAATGAGGACACTTTTTCAAATTCTTCAAAATATCTATAATAACTTTAGTTCTTTTTCTCATAAAATCTGGTCCTCTTCTTTCTTTAATCAGTTTTAACAATTCTACAGTTCTCTTTATCTCCTCTTCACTCATCATAACTCTTCCACAATCTCTGCAAGTGCTTCTCAAACAATCTAGAATTATCTTAATGTATTTAATATGAATAATAGGTCTTGCTAATTCTATAAAACCAAAATGTCCTGTACAAGATTTTAATCTTCCACCGCAGGTTTTACATCTTAAACCAGGATCAATAACACCCAAATGAGTATCCATAAGTCCACCATCAACAGGATAACCTTCTTTATCATATAATTCAGGTGTAATAATTTTAGCAGTAGCCATTTTCTTAATATCTTCAGGACTAAATAAAGAAAATGTAATACTTCCAATTTTTTTGTATACGTATTCTGCCATTTTAGTATTTACTCTTTAAATTTAATCTTGGATAGATTCCTAATGATTTTAACTCGTCTAATAACAACTTAAATGCATAACTTAATTCTATAGCAGTAATTTCTACATTGTTTCCACATTTAGGACAGAACTTCTTTCCTCTATATGGATCATAAACTGCTAACATACCACATTCTTCACAAACATGTAAAATAGTTTTATCAGAGTCAAACCTTTCTTTTAATAATAAAGATGCACCATGAGCTACAAAACAATCTTTCTCCATTTCTCCAAGTCTCAATCCTCCACCTTTACTTCTACCTTCAATAGGCTGCCTTGTTAATAATTGGATTCTACCAGAAGCTCTAGCATGTAACTTATTAGCTACCATGTGTTTTAATTTCAAATAATACATATTTCCAATATAGATATCTGCTTTGTAAGCTCTGCCTGTCATACCATCGTACAATCTTTCTGTACCATCATGTCTAAATCCTCTTTCAACCAATTCGTTTCTAAGATCAGATTCTTTTTCTGAATTAAATGTAGTACCTTCAACATATCTTCCAGATAAAGCTCCAACTTTACCTGCTACTATCTCAATTAAATGAGAAATAGTCATTCTAGATGGAATAGAGTGTGGACTAAATATTAAATCTGGAATAACTCCAGAAGCTGTAAATGGCATATCTGCCTGAGGGGTAATTAGACCAATAACTCCTTTCTGACCATGCCTTGAAGCAAACTTATCACCAATTTCTGGTATTCTTTGTTCTCTTGCTCTAACTTGCACTAATCTATTACCTTCCTCGCTTTCTGTCATTACAACCATATCAATTATACCTTGCTCTCTATGCTCAACAGAAACAGAACTTTCTCTTCTTGTATTAGCAGCAATACTAAAATCTTCTAATTCTCCTAAAAACCTTGGAGGACTTGTTTTACCAATAAGAACATCATCAGTTTTAACTCTAGCTTCAGGATAAATTACACCATCTTTTTCTAATAATTTATATTCTTGTTCAGATTTATATCCTTTAACTTCTTTATCAGGTATTCCAATTTCATCAGTTAAACCACCAGGGTATCTTAATTCTTCAACAACATAAGGTTTGTAATAAAAACTTCTTGCTAAACCTCTATCTACACTTCCTTTATTTAGGATGATAGAGTCTTGCATGTTATATCCTTCATAACTCATTAATGCGATAACAATATTTTGTCCTGAAGGATGATTGTTATATTCAGAAAGTTCATGCATATAGGTTTGCACAAGAGGTCTTTGTGGATATTGTAAAACACTTACATCAGTATCCATTCTCAATAAATAATTAGCAGCATATAAACCTAAAGACTGCTTTTGAGTTTTACTTCCTCTGTTAAGTCTTGAACTTTGACCAAAATTAGCATAAGGAACTAATGAAGTTGTTAAACCTAAAATCATAGATGGACTTAACTCTAAATGTGTGTGTTTATTTGATATATCCTCTTCGTTTAAAGCAACTAAAGAATTTTCTTCTTCAGCAGCATCAATATATTCTATAATCCCTTGGTCAACTAAATCGCTCCAAACAATTTCATTTTTTTCTAATTTCTTTTTTACTTCTTCAGTTAATTTACTTTTGCCATTTTCTATGATAATTAATGGTCTTCTTGCTCTTCCTTTAGTTGTATCAATATAAATCTCATTTAATTTTTCGTCATAATAAATATTCAAATAATCAGAAACTTTCTTTTCTCTTCTTTTACCCTTTACTTCATTAAGGAATTTTTTTGCTTCTTCTACCTTACCAATATATACTTCATTCAAATAAACGTCAGTCATTTTTAGTTTTCAAACCTATATCCTCCAAAATCTTTTTTACCTTTTCACTAGGGATTGTATCTTGTGTTATATTACATAAAACAGCTAAATTTTTTCTTAAACCAATAGAAGTACCCTCAGGAGTTTCAATAGGACATAATCTACCCCAATGAGTACTATGCAAAGCTCTTGCATTAAAGTTTTCTTGAGAAGATGATAGTAATGAAACAATTCTTTGAAGATGAGATAATGAAGCTAAGAAATTGGTTCTGTCAATATTCTGGCTAACACCCTTTCTACCGCCAATCCATGTACCAGTAGCCATAGCACTTTTGATTCTTTGTGTTAATAATTTATCTCTAATTATGATCTTAGTAGAAGTAAATTTACCTCTTTTAACCAATCTTTGGAAATTATATAGTAAATCATTTACCAAAGCTCTCATATTAACTCTAAATAATTCTATTAATAAATCTCCGCTTAATTTTAATCTTTTATTTCTATAATGATCTTTATCAACTACTAAACCCTCTCTAGAAGTAATTAAGAATTTTTTAATCATCTTACATAAATTTTGAGCTTTAACTAACCTATCCTTTGATTCTATTCCTAAATGAGGTAATAGATATCTATCAAGATTTTCTCTAGTCTTTTCTAGTTTAATATCTTTAGGTTGATTAATTCCTATTTTCTTTCCAACTTCTTCCAACGCATCTTCTTCTGTCTTCAAACCTTCTGAACTTAATAAATTAATAAGAACATCATCAAATACTTCATCTTCAGAAATGGTTTGTATTATTTTTTGGTCGCTTACCAAACCTAATGCTTTTATTATAGAAATAATAGAAATCCTTCTAAACCTAGTAAAGGTTAAATACATAATTCCATCCTTCATTTGTTCTATGAAGTGCGGAATTCTATAAGCATATCTTTCAGAGAATATTTTACCAACATATTCACTAGGACCAACAGAGGTTTTTTCAATAAAGAATCTATTTGAAGCTAAATCTTCTACAGTAATCAAAACTCTTTCATTACCATTAAGAATAAAATAACCACCAGGATCACCAGGATCTTCTCCATATTTAATTAAATCAGCTCTCTTTAGATTATGTAAATGGCAATATTTACTTTTTACCATGATAGGCAGTTTACCAATATTAGCAACAAAATTTTCTCTTTGTATTCCATCAATATAAACACTAACTTCTAAATAAATTGGAGCAGAATAAGTTATTTTTCTTAATCTTGCTTCAATAGGATAAATATCTCTTTTACTTCCATCAGCTTCTGTTACTTGTGGTTTTTTTACCCATAATTTATCAAATTTAATTTTAAAATCTTTAACATTTGGAGGAATAATTGTTGGGATTATTTCACCAAGTTCTTCTATAATACTTTGTAAACCTTTTTCTACAAAAGTATTAAAAGAATTTATATTAGACTCAACTAATGAATGCTGTTCAAAATATTTTTTTATTAGTATATTTCTATCCAACTATAACCACCCTATAAAATATTGTTTTTCCTGCAGTTTCGCTCTTTCTTTCAATTTTAACTATATCCCCTTTTTTTAATTTCATATCTTTAATTGCTGGATCTTTAATAGAAATCCTTGGTAATTGATTTTTAGTTATATTATATTTTAATAAAACTTCTTTTGCCTCTACCTCACTTAACTTAGTATGTTTTGGGACCAATGTGTGATCTTTAACTTCGAAATTCATTTTGAATATAAGGGCCGGACGGGACTTTCACATTAATGTTTTGAACCCGCGACACCTTGGTTAAAAGCCAAGTACTCTACCAGGCTGAGCTACCGGCCCATACGCCCTGACCGGGAATCGAACCCGGGTCTCGACCTCGACAGGGTCGTGTGCTAGCCATTATACCACCAGGGCACACGAAAGGTTTAGTCTAACCAGTAATTTGCAATTATGAAAATTTACGATTTTCTGTCTTCGCATATTTCAGGCTAGAATAGTTCATTTCTTAGAATCTAAAAACTACAATCATCATATTTAAAGATTTCGGTTTTAATTTAGATACTCCGAACTATAGGTTAGAGAACTAATTACCTACTATTTACTCATTATTTTAGTATAGGCACTTTTAATTTATAAAGATTATTGTAATTTAATCTTTATTCTAAAGAAAAAAATATCCCCGCCACCGGATTCGAACCAGTAACCTTTCGGTTTCAGCTGACTCATCTTCATTCCTAGCATATAATGCCGAGTCAATGAGGGATTTATCTCTACAGCCGAATGCTCTACCACTGCTCCATCTCTAAAAGATGTTTGAGCTAGACGGGGGCAGGGATAAAAGAAGCTAATATTTAAGAGCTTTTAAAGATTACTGTTTCAAATTTATCTTTTTTTCTTGGATAATAAAAAGAAGGTTTATTATAAATTAAAGAATACAACTTTTTTAAGTTTTCTTGTTTGGTTATATTTAAAATCATACAAGTGCGGTCTTTATAGATCTTAGATTCTATATTAAAATCACTTAAAATTATTCTAAGACTCTTAAGAAAAGAATCAGAACCAGAGGCTATAGCTACCGACCAACCTTTAACAGATCCATCTCCATCTATTATTCCTCTTAAAAATGAGCCTATATTTTCTTTAGATGTATTAAAAATAAATTTAGGCATTTTAAGTGTTAGAGACTTAGCTCCTATAGGGACCTCAAAATTATTTTCTAAAGATTCTATCACCTCTTTAGAACTTATGTAGATATCATAATTTATTCTTCTAGAAAAGCCAGTTTTTCTTGGATAAACTCCAGGTTTGTATTCAAACAATAGTTTAATCAGAGAGCAAATAACTCCAACTTCTTCCTCATAACTTGTATACAAAGATAATTTAAAGCTTCTATCTACTTGAAGATGTCCATCAGTTAACAACAAGCCTAAAAAATAAGACAATTCTGGTGTAAGTTTTTTTGGTAAAATAGGATTTTGTCTTTCAAGAATTTCATAACCAGCTATTTTCATAGCATTATTCCAAGTTCCAAAATGTTTTCTTGCTGCAAAATATAAAGAATGATTATCTCTCTTAACTGGTCTTCTCTTTAATTTCTTTTCTAGAACTTTAATAGATTTAATAATTAACTCTTTATTCAATTTAGAAGTCCTCATAAAAATAACAAAGTTTCTATTATTTATTAATTTTTCTAGGCTGGGATACTATCTCTTAAATGTTTGTATGAACAATTAAGACAGGGCATAATCTTTATAATATTAAACCCATATAATAATTACAGACGCTCAATCTAAGCTTTATGCAGATAAATTATTAGCAATGGGAGAAAAAGCATTTGAGGATTGTACATCTAAAGTAGAATAGTTTTATCTCTTTAAAGCAAAAGTTAATTTCCTAGAACTAACAGTAATAACCTTATCTTTGCTTCCTCTATACTGGGCAGTTACTGAAGGTAAGCTCATAGCCCCAACAACAGGCAGTTTACTTTCAACTTTATAAGAAATAATTCTTTCTTCACCTGGCTCTAAAACAGGAATATTCCATACAGCTCTTAACCCGCTTGAACCCCTTTGCATCTTTTCGGGTTTTATAGTTGCGAAATCTTCTAATGGTTTTATTAAATTAGGCAAGAAATCAATAACTTTTAAATTATGAATTGGGTTATTTGTGTTATTTGTTATATGTAATAAAATTTTCAATTCGGATCTATTTTCTTCTTCTCTGACTTTAAACAATTTTTTGGTAATTATTACACTTTTTTTCTTCCAATAATAAAATAAAGCTACAATACTTCCAATTAAAATAATGATTGCAAATAAAATTCTATAACTCTTAATAATTTTAATTTCTACTATCTCTCCAGGTTTAACAGTTATATCCCAGATGTATTCTTTATTTTCTAATGTTGCTTTAGGGTCGGTACTTGTAAATAATCTAAAAAAAGGAGCATCATATTTTACTCTTTTACCCATTTCAGAATTTCCTTCATTAGATACAGATAAAATAGTAACAGTCTTCAAAAAACCTTTTTCAGATATTTTCTTTTCTTGTAGATTTGGATTTTCTACAATAGTAAATTTACCAACACCAATACCTTTCAAATCAGACCCATCAAATACCCTAATATTCAAATTATATGAACCTGGCTCAGTACTTGCAAGCATATTAAAATTAAGATTTGTACTTATAGTTTCATGAGCTTTTAAATTTAATTTTGTTTTATCACTAAATACAGGGCTAGTTACAAAGATGTCTAAATTTTCAAAATCTTTGTTTGCTCTATTCTTAAATGTAACTGCAAATGGCATGTTTATTCCAGGGATTACTTCATCAGGTAAATTCATTTGTACATCAATGGTTTCTTTAGAAGATATCAAAAATATAGGCAACTCTACTTTTTCATAAATATCTGGATTAGATAAAGATTGAACATTTACATAAGCATAATAAGTCTTATCTGCTTCTATGTCTTTCAAATACTTGATATTAACAGCTATTTCTTTTGAACCAAATGCAGGCACATAGAACTGAGCAGGATCTATAGTGATTAAATCAACAACAGGTGAGAATGGGGTTACTGAAAATGGATCTGCGGATACTCTTACTAACTGTTCCCTTGTTCTAAGATTATTAATAGTTAAAACAAATTGGCCTGTACCGCCTGCTTCTATTTTATCTTCTAAAGCATTAATATCAATTTTTAGACCTTCAGCAGCATATACAGAACTCAATAAACATATAAAAATTAATAGATATATCCCTAATCTCTTCATAATCTCCTCTAAAAATCCCTAGTTTACCCATCTATTTAAAGATTATGGTAGAATCCCAGTTATATGTAGAATTAGAGGTAGTTTATATTTATATATGTGGCCAATTCTTTTTCAGAGATTCTCTATTGTGTCCACAACTTTCATCACACTTACCAGTATAAATTTCATACCCAATACTATTTGGGATAAAACACTGATAACCCCCACAGAATTCACAGGGAAAATAATCTGTTTTTTCAGTTGAAATATCAACAATACCAAGCAAGCCAGATCCATCACACTCTGGGCAAGGCTCACATTTTTTTTCTAATTTCTTCATATTATTCCAGTTATATGCTTATCCTTCTTTAATTTAACTACATTATCCACAAAACCCTCTATTCTGCTTTCATGGCTAACTAGCAATATTTGTTTAATATCAAGCTCATGCAAAACCTTTTCCATTCTTTCCAATTGCTCATAAGAAAATCCGTCTGTAGGCTCATCTAATATTAACAAATCCTTAGTCTTTATCACACTAACTAATCCATTAATTACTTGATTCAAAGCCAGCCTATAAGCTAAAGCAGCAGCAGTTTTCTCTCCCCCAGATAAAAATAGATAGTCTATATCATGATTATTTTGCTCTATCCTTGGGGTAAACTCTTCATCTAAGCTAACACTCATCAATTCATCTTCTATTAGCATTTTAAACCATTTCTCAAATAAATTACTAAATTCAGAATGTACTCTCAGCATAACTTTTCTCTCAATAATTTCTACTATATTTACAAAATAATTTTCTAACCATTGTTGTATCTTACTTAACTTACCTAATTCCTTTTTTATCTTTAATTTTTCATCAATTTCCTTCACTAAGATAACTATAATTTCCTTAAGACTCTTTATTTCTTGGTCAATACCTGCTTTCTCTATTTCAATTTTATTTCTCTCTTCCAAAATTTTATCAATTTCTTTTCTCAAAAACCCATATTTTTCTTCAAAAGAGCTAAACCTTTGTAGCTCATTTTTAAAATTAGACTCTTGTAGTCTTAATTTATCAATTTCATTTTTTAATTTGTTCGCTTCATCAACTAAAATCTGTTTTTGTTTTATTTTTTCTTCCAAATTCTGTTTCTTTAATTTTAAAGCTTCTACTCTAGCTTCATTTGCCCTAAGACTATCAAACTCTACTTTAAAATTCCCTAATCTTTTAACTTCAACTTCCAATAAACCGGTTTTATCTTCTATTATAATATTAGAATCCGAAATTTCCTTGTCTAATCTTGAAAATATATCCATTTTATATTCCTCTGATACATTTTGCTTACATGTAGGACATTTAGATAATCTAGAAATCTTTTCTTTTGTTTCTTCAGAATTTCTTTTCTTTATTTCAGCTTCATTTATCTCTTTTCTCAAATAATCTATTTTAGCTTCAGAATCATTTATTTTTTTTCTCACATTATTTAGTTTATCTTTATCAAATTCTTCTTCATTAAGATTACTTTTAATTTTATTTATAGCTTCTTCTAAGAGAGGTAATTGTTTTTCAAATCTTTCAATGTTTTCGCTCTTTAATTCTAAGTTTACTTTAACATTTTCATATTCTTTCTCTAAATTTCTAAATTTAGTAATCTCTTTTTCAATATTTAATGATTCTTTCTTTTTATTTTCTAATCTAAGACTTACCTCATTTAATCTAGGTAAAATATTTTTAATAGAAATTTCTTTTTCTTCTAATTTGCTTGTTTTTTCTCTTTTTAATCTATCTTTTTCATCTAAATCAAAGGTTTTACCTTCTAATTCTTTTTTCTTTCCTTTCAAATAATTAGTATAAATCCAGGTATTATCCTTAATTTTTTTATATTTATCAATTCCAAATACTCTTCTTAAAGTATCTAATCTATAATCTTTATCTCCAAGTAATATCTGTTTCATTTCTTCTTGAGGTGTATAAACCGTATATCTATAAATCAAAGATTTACTCTTCATCAATAATTCTTTAGGGTAGCATAATAAATCTAAAATAGACTGTTTTAATTCTATAGCCGTTCCATCTTTTTTCTCGTTATTAATCACAATATAACCAGAACTTTGCACAACACTCTTGCTTTCTCTTTTCAAGGTTCTTTTAATAGTAACTTCTTTATCATCAATACTAAAACCTAACTCAACAGCGCCATTATTTTCTCCATTCCTTAACAATGAATTACCACTTAATTCTCCTCTTCTAATTCCAAATAAAGCAAAGTCAATAGCTAGTAAGATAGTACTTTTACCGCTCCCAATATCCCCAGATAATAAGGTAATATTTTCTGGAAAACTTATTTCACTATTCAAATAACTTCTAATATTTTCCAATTTAATCTTATTTAGTTTCATCTAACACCTTTCCAGCTATTTTTATTACTCTGTCTTCAAAATCAAAATTCTTTTCACCCTCTTCCTTTTCAATATCTAAAACATTTATTAAATTCTTAATTAATTCTTCTTCATTATTAATTTCAAATTGCCCTATATTTTTCTGGATAATAGTTTTCTCGATTTCTTCTACATTACCTTTAACATCTGCCTCTTCAAATTCTCTGGCTTTCAGTTTATTTGTATTTCTTAAAAAAGAATAAGCTTCAACATCTAAATCCTTAAAATTAATATCACTAATTTTATCTTTCAAAACCCCTTCAACTCTTAACAAAACAATTTTATCTTTAAAATCTCCTATTAATTTACCAACAATCTCGTTCTCAACTTCAGAAGCACTTTTATCATTAGCATCTATATTAAAATTAACAACATCTTTCAACTTCACCTCAACATATTCCAAATTCAATTCATCATCTACGATGTAAAATCCTCCGCCTTTATATTTCTCTAACTCAGCGAAATTATTTGGGAACAAAGCACCAGGATAAGTCAACAAACCATTATCTTTTTTAGTATTAAAGATATAATGAACATGGCCACCAGCATAATAATTAAAATTTTTAGGTAAAACAGCAACAGATTGTGCTTCCATTTTTGCTAATTCTTCTGGTTTAAATTCTTCTAAAGCAGTATGAAACATAAACACCTTAAATCCATCTAAATTCTCAATACTTTTATCTAAATTTTCATAATCACTTCTATCTAATCCCCCTCTTTTGCCACCAATACCAATTATTTTCACACCAGTTTTATCTTCTACTAAATTATTATCAACATTAACAATTAAACCAGCATTACCAAGAACATCCAGCATTGTTTTTCCAGAAGGAGAATAATCATGACTTCCAGGAATCATATAAACATCAATATTATTTTCTTTTAATTTATTCAAAATAGCTACAGTTTCTTTTAATATTTCAATACTGGGCATAGCAGTATCAAACAAATCACCAGAAATCAAAACAAAACCAACATGTCTTTCAACACATATATCTACAGCCTTTTCAAAGGATTTTATACTTAATTCTCTCAAAGCAGGTTCTCTCCACCCTCCAATATGACAGTCTGCTAAGTGAGCAAATTTCATTAACAAAGAAATCTAATCTAAATTTATAACTATTTACCTTCTAGAATATAACTAAGCCAGTTTAATCTTCTGACCATTATGAACTAAATGAATTTTATCTTTATGATATCCCATTTCTTTTGCTAACTCTGCCATAGGTTTAACCTTATCCCAAGCACCATGCGCAGGAATAATATGTTCTGGCTTAACCATATTCACTAAATCTCTAAGATCTTCTCTGCCACAATGTCCAGAAACATGGATATTTGTAAAAATTCTTACACCTTTTTTCTTTAATTTATCTTCCATCTTCTTCCTATTTTCAATATTAATTTTATCAGGAATTACACTTGAAGAAAAGATTACATTGTCTTCAGGTTTAAATCTAAAAGCCCCATTAACCATTCTGTCTAAGCCACTTCCAGGCTCTGCTTGATTTCCAGTTACAATAATCAAATATTCATCCCTCTTACATTTACTCAAAATATTTAATTTATTTCTAATCTTATTTCCAAAACCAACAATTTCAGCTTTCTTAGAAAAATCAACTAATTTTATTTTCTCTGCAGCACCTATATATTTATTCATACTTCTTCCTAAAATAATTATTTTTCTTTTCATTCTTTTTCCAAAATCAATTATACTCTTTATTCTAGCTAAATGTGAAGAAAAAGTTGTAACAACCACGGCTTTCCCTTTATTATTAGTTCCTAATAAAACATCTTCCAGCATTTCTCTAGCAACTTTCTCGCTAGGAGTTTTGACTTCCAAACCAGAATATAAAGAATCAACAATTAAACAGATTATCTTACCCTTTAACTCTTGTAATCTTTCATAATTTGGTTTTTTACCTAAAATAGGATTATTATCAAATTTAAAATCATTAGCATACAAAATTATACCTTCAGGTGTATGAACTGCAATCATTGCAACTTGTAAAGTAGAGTGGGTCATGTTAATAAATTCTAAAGTGATCTTATCACTAATTTTTACCTTGCTGTTTGGATTAATAGCTTTTAATTTATTTGGAACTTTTCTTCCTTTATCTTTTATTATTTTCCTCAAAACTTCTATAGTAAACGGTGTTCCAAAAATATCAGAATGATATTTCTTAGCTAAATAAGGGACAGCGCCAATATGGTCTAAATGTGCATGACCTAAACAAATAGCAACAACTTTATCTTTCCAATCATCTATAACACTATCATCAGGAATAGCCCCGCATTTAATCATATCATGTTCGCCGAACTTCTCAGCAGTCTCATCAAAACTAACTACAACAGGCATATAGAGACCCATATCTAAAATAACTACTTCATCATCAACACATAAAGCAGTCATATTCTTGCCTATTTCGCTAAATCCGCCAACAGTTTTTATTTCTATCATAAGTAAGCCTTGCTTAATCTTCTAGTCCCATATACAAGTAAACAAAGTACAACACTATACCCTGTTAAAATTAACAAAGGTTGCCATACAGACCCCAATCCATTACCGAACAACATGATCTGCTTAAGTACATGTTCTCCAAGAACAAAAGGATTAAAGTCTGTAATCCGTCTAAGATATATAGGTAAAGTTTCTAATGGCAACAAAGTTCCAGAAAAGAATAGTAAAACACTGCCTACAGTTACAGCAGCTAAAGCACTTGTTTCTTCTGATTTAAATAATTGACCAACAAATAATCCACCCATAATAAAAGTAGTAGCAATTATAACAACAGCTAATAAAGCTGCTCCTAAAACACCAAATATAGCATCTTTAAAGAATATAGTTGCAACTCCAAAGATAACCGCAACTTGAACAAATAAGATTAAGAAATTTGTTAAAAAGTCTCCAAATAAGAACATACCATCACTAGTAGGAGTAATTAAATTTCTAAAGTAAGCGCTATTAGTTTTTTCTCTAACAACTAAAGTAGAACTAACTAATAAAGCAATAAACATCAAAACTAAAACAACTAAAGTTGGGAATAAATTATTCAAATGAGTTGTCTCAGCTACAACAGGTTCAATATTAGTTCCAATAGGAGTAACAATCTTATCTGCTTCTCTAACTTGAACAGAACTTATTTTTTCACTAATAGAACCTAAAACAGAGTTCATAGTCTCAATATCTTTTACATTATCACTAACTGACTGTTGGATCATACCAATATCAGTAACAATACCTCCAACAACAAAGCTTGCATTATTGAATTTTCTTTCTAAATTTTTAGATTTATTTAAAACTTGTCCAATTGCATCATAAACTCCAGAGAATTCTGTGCTATTTGATCCAGAAAGAGCGCTATTTAATCTGCTTTCTATCAAACCAAGACCAAGTTCATCAGAATCAAATTCAAGGTCTAACTGACTAAATTTAGTATTCACAGAAGTTAATTCGTCATTAGTTGCTTTAGCATCAGTAACCATACCAACTAAAACATTTTTCTTATCATTTATTTTTTTATCAGCATCAGTTAAAGCATCAAGGATAACAGTAGTCATCTCCATACTTAATTCAGAAGACTTTCCAGAAATCTTTGTAGAAATAGTATCAATAATTAACCAAACAATATTCATTCTAGTTTTATCAACAAAAAACTGAATATCGTCTTCACTACCAATACTAAAATTAGCAGGGAAAACAGCACAAACATGTAAATCTCCCTGTTTTAATTTATTAATACAGCTATCCTCACTATTAACTTTTTCAACACTATACTCACTATCTTCCAAAGCAGTAACAATACTACCAGTTAACTCATTATATTCAGGAGAATAAGTACCAATCTTAATATCATACAAAGAAGAGGAATTAAAAGCAGCACCTACTAAACCAATAATCAATAAAGGGCCAAGTATAACAATCAAAGAAGAGCTTTTACTTCTAACTATTAATTTAGAATTCTTCTTTATCAAACTAAGTAAAACTGACAAAAACGCAAAATATTTTACTTTATTTACGTTTTCTTGCTTTGCTTGTTTTTTTCTTGACATCTTTACTTATAATAACCTCGAATACCTCTTCTAGATGAGGTTTTCTAATACTTATATCAATTAATCTTTCTTTATTTTTATTAATTTTAGATAAAACCTTCTGTAAAACACTTTTAGCATTTGGAGTTGAAATAACAACCTTATGATCTTCTTTCTTTACTTTTATACCTCTAATACCATTCAACAATTTTTTATAATTACCAGGGTGAGTCTCTAGATGTATTTCATCCCCTTTTACATAATGCTTCCTTATCTTATCAGGGCTTCCAACAGTAAGAAGTCTACCTTCATTCAAAATAGCTACATTATCACATAAAATTTCTGCTTCCCATAATAAATGAGTAGTAAAGATTACAGTAGTTCCATTCTTATTTATTTTCTTGATTAACTCTAATACTTCTCTTCTCAAAGCAGGATCTAAGTCTTGTGTAGGTTCATCTAATATCAAAACTTTAGGATCATTAATCAAAGCACAGGCTATATCTAGTCTTCTTTTCATACCAGTAGAAAGATTCTCAGACAAAGATTTTCTAGCATCTTCTAATTCAACTAAGTTTAATAAATTATTAATCTGGTTATCTAAAAATTTATTAGATAAACCATAAAGTCTTCCAAAATATCTCAAATTTTCTTCTACAGTTAATTTGCCATAAAATGAATCATCTTGTGTAGCAAAACCAAAATCTCTCCTAATATTTTTTATTTGGGTTTTAAGCTCTTTATTTTTATAAGTAACATTTCCTTTAGTAGGTCTATAAAATCCAATTAAGGTTTTTAATAAAGTGGTTTTACCAGATCCACTAACTCCAATAATACCAGAAATTTTCTTTGGTTGTATTGTTAAATCAACACCATTTAAAGCTAAAACTCTATCAAATCTCTTATAGACTCCATTTAATCTTAGTTCCCCAACCCTATCAGAATTTTCTTTAGGAGATAATACGATAGTTTTCTGTTCAGTTTCTTTTACAGGTGTAAACTTTTCTTTCTGAACACTTTTATCTGGAATCTTTAATACCGTCTTATAAGGGTGAAGAAACTTCTGAAAAGAATCTCTCACACTCTGTTTTGAAATACCAGGATACTTAAGCATTAGAGATTAATTAGTATTCTAAGTTTTTAAAGTTTACTCACCAAAAACTTTAAATAAAGGATATTACTATTTTAAGTAAAGAGGTGATATAATGGCTGCAGAAACTTGGGTAATGAATATTCTAAGAATAGGTTTTGTAGTAGCAGGTACACATATAACCCTAACAAAAATTATGCCTTTAATTGAAAATTACTTTTCATTAATTATCTCCAATAAAAAAATTATGGATTCTTTAACTTCTTTGTTAGGAGTATTAATGCTAGTAATAGCAGCTAACTTGGTATTTGGTTATATCAGTGCTATAAACAACTCAACACTTAATTATTTGTTAGTGATTAGACCTGTTGTAGATTTACTATACGAGTTCATAGGATATGTACAATGGTTAGTAATAGCTGTATTTATTATTGGTGGATTAAAAGTCTTTAAGAAATTTTAATCCTTTTTTATTTTTTATACAAATCTTTAAATATACTCATTCTTATCCAAACTTAATGAAAGTTGATGGAAAGCATTATAGAACTATCTGGAAAAAAAATAAAGAAACCATCCAAATTATAGATCAAAGATATCTTCCCCATAGATTTATTATTGAAGATCTAAAGACTGTTGATGAAGTAGCTACAGCAATAAAAGAGATGCATGTTCGTGGTGCAGGCTTAATTGGAGCAACAGCTGGTTATGGGATGTATTTAGCAGCATTAGAATCAACTGAAGAAAATTTCTTACTTAACGCAGCAGAAAAACTAAAATCAACAAGGCCTACAGCCGTAAATTTAGAGTTTGCTGTTCAAAGGCAAATAAATAAGATGACAAATATAAAACCTAATGGAAGATTAGAAATCGCATTAAAAACAGCAAAAGAAATAGCAGATGAAGATGCAAAATATTGTAAAATGATAGGTGAGCAGGGTTTAAAAATTATAGAAGAAATAGCTAATAAAAAAGAGACTGTTAACATTTTAACTCATTGTAACGCAGGATGGCTTGCTTTTGTGGACTATGGTTCAGCAACAGCTCCAATATATAAAGCATTTGAAAAAGGAATTGATGTTCATGTCTGGATTGATGAAACAAGACCAAGGAATCAAGGAGCAAGGTTAACAGCATGGGAATTAAATAAACAAGGAGTTCATCATACAGTTATTCCTGATAATGTTGGTGGACATTTAATGCAACACGGTTTAGTGGATTTAGTAATCACAGGAGCAGATAGAACAACATGTACTGGTGATGTTGCAAATAAAATAGGAACCTATTTAAAAGCGTTAGCAGCTAATGATAATAATATCCCATTCTATGTAGCTCTTCCATCATCAACATTTGATTGGACTATTAAAGATGGAATTAAAGATATTATAATAGAACAGAGAGGCGAAGAAGAAGTAAAATATGTCCAAGGTTTAAGAGAAGGAGAAATACAAAGCGTTCTTATTACTCCTAAAGATAGTCAAACAGCAAATTATGCCTTTGACGTCACGCCTGCTAAATATATAACAGGTTTAATAACAGAAAGAGGAATCTGTAAAGCTAATGAAGAGTCTATTTTAGAGTTATATCCAGAACATAAATTATAAACACTTATTATAAACATCAATAGCAATTTGTCCAGCTTCATCTAAATTTCTACCAAGAGAAAGAAACCCATGGCCTTTCATGTGTATAAAAGATTCCTTGCCTAATACTTCCAAAACTTGTTCAATCAATTCAGTAGTACCATAAGGCTTTTCTTCTTTCGTCTCAACTATCCCAAATTTTTTAACATTAGAAGAAATTTCATCACAATGCCCATGGAATATAGCCTTAACATCTTTCCTTTTTTGATAGATTTTATCGTGAAGCATAGCTTCTGAAGAAGGATCACCATCACCTAATTTATTTTTTAGTGTATAAACTTCCCTCTCTTTGTGGTCCACAGAATAAACTAAAGAAAATTTCGGATTTTCTAAACTACTATTTGAAGCTGTAATGAGAAACATATCTTCTATTAATAATCTTAAACTCAAATTTCCATAAGAACCAGTTTTATAAGGAGGAGTGAGTCCTATATTCTTATAGGGGGGAGCAAGTCCTAAATTATGAAACCTTCTGCACCAAGACTCCAACTCTTCAATTTCTTCATCTTTTGGAAGTTTTATAGTTACAAACTTTACTCCTTCATAAACCATAAAAATCTAGTTTATTTTTGATTTATAAGGATTACTTAGTTCAAACATAATCTTTAAATATAGATTATTTTCTTCAAATATATGGCAAACCAGCAATCATTAGTGATAATAAAACCAGATGGGCTAATTAAATCACTAACTGGGAACATATTAACTGCATTATCAGAAACAAAGCTAAAAATAGTTGGAGCCAAAATAGTAAAAGTTTCTAAAGACCTAGCAGAAGAACATTATATAGAACATAAAGAAAAAGAGTTCTTTCAAGGCTTAATAAAATATATTAGAGGAGAGTATCATACAGATAGAGTTCTTGCTTTAGTATATGAAGGGGATAGTGCTATTAAAAAGATAAGAGAAATTGCAGGGTCAACTAATCCAGAAGAAGCAAGCCCAGTATCAATCAGAGGTAAATATGGAAGAATAGCAAGTAAAACTGGAGTATTTGAAAATGTTATTCACGCATCTGCAAATGAAAAAGATGCTGAAAGAGAAATTAAGTTATGGTTTAAACCAACAGAACTAGCAAATATAATCTATCCAACAGAAGAAAAAGAAGCCTCAAAAACAGAACATCATTGGAAATAATTATTTCTTTTCAAAAATCATACTTCCATAACCTACTGCATTATTAAAATCTTCTGTAATATCTCCAGAGCTATAATATCTTAAAAAATTTCCTCTCTTGATTCCATAATATTTACAAACTTCTATAACCATAGCCATGGCGCTAGTACCACAAATAGTGTTTTTACTTCTGGTTTTTATTAATTCTTTACTATCCATATTTGCAGCTAAATTTAGAAATTGTTTATCTAATTTTGCTAAATTATCTTTTTTAGCATGTAAAAAGGGAACATAATTATAAGCAGGACCATAATGTGTTAAATCAGTACTTGCAATCACACAAACTTTCTTTCCAATATCAGTTATAGCATCTGCTAACCTGCAGCAAGCATCATGACTGCAATCTTTAACAACTATAGGTAAAACTTTCAAATCTCTTAAATTTTCCTTGTTAATAAATTGTAAAAAAGGTAATTGAACTTCAACAGAATGCTCAGAAATGTGGGCAGTAGATTCATTAGCTAAATCAGGGCATTTCTTTACTAATTCTTTTCCAAATTCAGTATCAATTTTAACAATACCAAATGGAGTTTCCCAATCTCCAAACAAATAAGTAGACATCTCAGGGCCTTCTCCAGTATGATTAGAACCAATTACAACATAAACATCTGGGATTTCTGACTCAGCTAAATCCTTGTAAACCCAGGCAGCGCATTGTCCAGAGAGACTATAACCGGCATGAGGAACAATAGCCCCATAAATTTTCCTGCTCCTCTTTTTAATAGGCATTTCACCAGGTCCAAATGTGCCTAGAAAGCTATTCCTAATTTGCTTATCTAATTTACCAAACTCAATATCATAGAACTTCCCAGATACAACTGCCTTCCTCAACATAAAAAATAAATAAAAAAAAAGATATAAAAAGATATCTATACTTCAATCTTTAGTATGGAGTATTTTTCTGATGTTATCGCCCTTAGGTTAGTTTTAACATTGGTTATCTTTAAGTCTTTTATAACCTTTGTTTCTCCCTCTTTAATTCTTTCATCTGTATTATCTACAGAAAGATAAATACTCTTATCATCTAAGAATTTATAGAGCTTAACATTCTTACCATCAATAGTTACCATATTATCAATGTACATTAAATACTCATTTTCTCCAGGCACATACTTTGCTATCTTTGTTATAGCATAGGTATCTTTATTCTCAGGATCAAAGCTGACTTTAGTAACAGTTATAGAAAGTCCATTAACTATTTCTTCTCTATTTGTTTCTTTAATCAGATAATCTTGTCCATCTATTGAAAAAATCATCTTATAATCAAAAGCAAGATCTTTTAGTTCTACTAATTTTCCATCAACTCTTACTTTACTTGCTGGAGTTAATAAGTATTCATTAGAAGAAAGTTTTCCTTTTAAAGATTCTAAAGCATCACTAAGTCCAAAACCAGCTCTATCAACTACATCTAGTGGTTTGTTTTCCAAAGGTACACAACCAGCTACAAAAACCAGTAATAAACAAAGTATTAACACTTTTTTCATAATAATAACCTCCCTTTATGCCTAAATTAATGATTTATAAATTTTAAATAGTTTACTATAACTGTTCAGTTGTTAAACAAAATTTAAATATTAGTTAGGTTTCAGAAATAATATGAAAACAGAGGGAGAATATGAAAAGTTCTTAGAAGAAGAACCGTTTGAAGAGTCTGAAGAAAGTTTTGAGGAAGAGTCTGATGAAGATCTATACTCTGCAGAGGAAGAAGCTTTTATGAAAGGGTATAAAGAAGAAGCCGAACTTAGTGATAAGAAGAAAAAGAAAGAAGAATTTAGTGAAGACGAAGATTATTAGACTTCTTTAAACAGCATGATTCCAATCAACATACAAAGAACAATCAAAGATACAATTACTACATCTGTAATAAAGTTTAAATAATAGATAAAAGACAAATCCCAATTAAACATATTAACAAAAGTATTAAAAGTTTTAATTAATAAATAAACTTCTAACAAAAATATACTAGAAACTATCGCATTATAACCTTTAGTTAATCTTTCATCTTCTTTTTTCTTATATTTAAATAAATAAAAACCAGCCACACCAACGCAAATTGCTGCTAATAAAGTTAATCCAAAATTAAAATATTGTATCATAATTTACCTGCCTCGATAGTCTTTTGTAAATTTTTAATTCTCTCCTTATAATCTTCGATTTCTTTTTCTTGTTGTTTTATTTTATCTTGTAGTAATTCAGAATCATAGCTGAATTCTTTTTTCTCATTTTCAATAGAAGTTTCTACTTTCTTAAGACTTTCTTCTTTCTTTTTAATTTTATCAAGTAAAGAGGAAAACTTGCGCTTATTATGCTCTAATTTAGCTTTTTCATCTTCTAACTCATCTTTAATATCTTCTAATTTCTCTTTTTCTAAAATTAGTTCTTTTTGCTTGTGCTTTAATCCGCTTTTCTCTTTTTCAAAATCTTTGATTTTGGTTCTAAGAATATTATATTTCTTATCTATTTTATTTTCCGTATCTTTATATCTAGATAAGTCCTTTTTAGTTTCTTCAATCTCAATTTCTTTATTTTTTAATTCGTCTTCAAAGTCAAGCAATTCATTAGCCCTTTCTTTCCATTTCTCTTTTAATTTTTCTGTTTTTTCTTTTTGATTTTTTATGTTTTTCTCCTCTTCTAAAACTTTATCTCTTAAATCTATTAGATCCTCTTTTTCATCATTTAGTAGGTTCTTTTCTTTCTCTAAATTTTTCTTTAAGAATTTGATTTCTTCTTTATCTAATTTTAATTTTTCGACTTTTACATCTAATTCTTTAACCTTCTTTTTTAGTGCTTTTTCTTGATTTAGTAAATTAGTTCTTTCACCAACAATATTCTTTTCTAAATTTTCCATTTCCTTTACTCTCTTATTATGGCCTCTAGCATTTTTTCTTTCTAAATTAGCTAATTTTTGAATCTCTGGTTGTATTGTAGTTCTAGCAAACTCTAATTTTATTGGGTGTTCTTTTTTTGGTTCCATCAATTCACCAAGTTCCTGTTTTCTTTTATTTTTTTCATTATTATCCTCTTTAAATAGATTAAAAAAGATTACAAGACTAAAGAAAGCTATTAATCCAGACCTTACAGAATCAACATAACTTCCAGAAATTAC
>Ga0210057_1001085_pt1 | contig 42331 bp, 50 predicted proteins | sample CryGeyCG2114_010_2_FD_183968 | JGI IMG/M metagenome (GOLD analysis project Ga0210057, IMG submission 183968) | Groundwater microbial communities from aquifer - Crystal Geyser CG10_big_fil_rev_8/21/14_0.10 (SPAdes) (version 2) | ecosystem: Environmental > Aquatic > Deep subsurface > Groundwater ... | reverse complement strand
GGTCTTGCAAATTATTGAAATTTGTATAGATTTATATATAATGTATTTCATTGTGAAATTATGCCGACGATAAATCAATTAATTAAAAAAGGGAGGAAGCTTCAGAAAAAGAAATCAAAAGCCGTGGCTTTGCGGCGCGGCTTTAACGCCAAAAAAAACAAGCCCAAATTTTATCCTTCGTCTTTCAAAAGAGGAGTGTGCTTGAGTGTTAAGACGACTACGCCTAAAAAGCCGAACTCCGCTTTGCGAAAAATTGCCAGGGTGCGGCTTACAAACGGCATGGAGGTGACCGCTTATATTCCGGGTATCGGCCATAATTTGCAGGAACACTCCGTGGTGCTTTTGAGAGGAGGCAGGGTGAAGGATCTGCCCGGCGTGCGATATCATATTGTGCGCGGTATTTTTGACACTACCGGAGTAGAGGGGAGAAAACAACAGAGGAGTAAATACGGCGCTAAAAAGCCGAAAGAATAAAAAATATGCGAAGGAAGGTAAAAAACAAAGTTATCATAAAGCCGGATTATAAGTACGGCTCTTTAGATTTAGAGAAATTTACCAATCATATAATGGAAGACGGCAAAAAAAGCATCGCGCGCAAGGTGGTATATTCGGCCTTGGATGAAATCAAGAAAAGCGCCAAAAAAGATCCGATGGAGGTTTTTGAAACAGCGCTGCAAAATGCCACGCCTCTGCTGGAAGTACGCTCCAGGCGCGTTGGCGGAGCCAATTATCAGATTCCGCGCGAAGTTTCCGCGAAAAGAGGTATTACTTTGGCCATGCGCTGGATAATTCAGGCGGCAAGAGCGAAAAAAGGCCGGCCCATTTATAAGAAGATTGCCGAAGAATTAATATCGGCTTCAAAAAAGGAGGGAGACGCTATGAAGAAAAGAGAAAACACGCACAGAATGGCGGAAGCCAACAAGGCGTTCGCGCATTTCGCCTGGGGAAAATAATCTATGCCTAGAGTTTATCCTATAGAACGCGTCAGGGATATTGGTATTATTGCTCACATTGACGCCGGAAAAACGACCGTTACGGAGCGGGTGCTTTTTTATACTGGTATTTCTCACAAAATAGGCGAGGTGCACGAGGGCGCCGCTATTATGGATTGGATGGAGCAGGAAAGAGAAAGAGGGATTACCATTACTTCCGCGGCCACCACTTGTTTTTGGTTGCCGACATATGTCGGCACGCAGAACAACGCGGACGAAAACGCGGAACAACGCAGAAAGGAGAAGACATATCGGATAAATATAATTGATACTCCAGGCCATGTTGATTTTACCATAGAGGTGGAACGCAGTTTGCGCGTCTTGGATGGCGCCGTGGTTGTGTTTGACGGGGTTGCCGGCGTGGAGCCGCAGTCTGAAACAGTTTGGCGGCAGGCGGATAAATATCATGTGCCGCGTGTATGTTTTATAAATAAACTGGACAGAATGGGCGCCAGTTTTGAAAAAAGTTTTGAATCAATAAAACAGAGACTTACCGCCAATGCTGTTGCCATGAATATACCAATTGGGCTGGAATCTGATTTAAAGGGGGTGATTGATTTGCTTTCCATGAAGGCCTTTTATTTTGAGGGTGATTTTGGCGAAAAAGTGAAAGAAGAAGAAATACCCGAAGCTTTTAAAGCCGAGGCGGAAAAATGGCATTCGGAAATGGTTGAAAAAATATGCGGAACAGACGATGCTCTTTCGGAGAAATATTTGGACGGGCGGGAGGTTTTCGCTGAGGAACTGAAAGCCGCGATGAGGAAGGCCTGTATTGATTATAAACTTGTGCCGGTTTTTTGCGGTTCCGCACTGAAGAATAAAGGTGTGCAGCATGTTTTGGACGGAGTCGTTGATTTTTTGCCGAGCCCGACCGAGGCCAAGCCGGTCTTGGGGAAAAATCCAAAAACAGACAAGGAAGAAACTAGACCGGCTGAAGACGACGGACCGCTTGCCGGTTTGGCCTTTAAACTCCAGACAGACTCCTATGTTGGCCAGTTGATTTATTACAGAATTTATTCCGGCACTTTGGCCGCGGGGTCTTACGTCTATAATCCCAGAACCGGCAAAAAGGAAAGAGTGGGCCGGATTTTAAGAATGCATGCCAATCACAGAGAAGAAGTGAAGGAGATTTACGCCGGTGATATTGCCGCCATTGTTGGTTTGAAAGATACGCGCACGGGTGATACTTTGTGCGATGAAAACAAGCCGATTTTACTTGAAGGCATAGAGCCGCCCGAAGTGGTGATGGCCATGCGTATTGAACCGAAAACAAGGGCCGATCAGGGAAAAATGAGTTTGGCACTCCATAAATTGAGCGAGGAAGACCCCACTTTTAAGATAAAAACAGACCAGGAAACCCTGGAAACCATCATTGCCGGAATGGGCGAATTGCATTTGGAGATTTTGATAGACAGGATGAAGCGCGAGTTTAAGGTGGAAGCCAATGTCGGTAAGCCGCAGGTGGCCTATAAAGAAACGGTTACCAATATTGCCGAGGCTGAAGGAAAATATATCAGACAATCAGGCGGCCGCGGCCAATACGGGCATGTTTGGCTGCGGGTGTCTCCCAAGGAAAGAGGCGAAGGATTTGAATTTGTCAACACCATCAAGGGCGGTATCATTCCGCATGAATTTATTCCGGCCGTGGAAAAAGGAGTTAAGGAAGCGATGGAAAAAGGTATTATTGCCGGTTTTCCTTTGGTAGATATGTCTGTTGAACTTTATGACGGTTCTTTTCATGAAGTTGATTCTTCAGAAGCCGCTTTTAAAATCGCGAGTTCCATGGCCTTGCAGGAAGCAAGCAGACGGGCAAAGCCGGTGCTTTTGGAGCCCATTATGAAAGTGGAGGTCGTTACCCCCGAAAAATTTTTAGGGGATGTTACCGCTAGTTTGAGTTCTAAAAGGGGTCAAATGGATAATATTTCAGATAGAACTAACCTGAAAGTTGTAGACGCGAAAGTGCCGCTTTCGGATATGTTTGGTTATGTTACGTCTCTTCGTTCTTTAACCGAAGGCAGGGCTACTTTTAATATGGAGTTTGACCATTACGCGCCTGTGCCGGAAAATATCGCTCTTGAAATAAAAGAAGGAAGGAAATAACAAAATTGACCTAATTTCTAATTAATCTAATTAACCTAAAAATTTAGAAATTGGATATTGGGAATTGGGATTTGATTAGAGCAATTAGAATAATTAGAGCAATTAGTTAATTTTATGGATAACGACACAAGCGAGGAATTTGTAGATGAAGAGGAATCTCCTTTATTTTCCGATACGGCCATGGAGGATTCTTTGGATTTGGAGGGAGATGTTGACGATTTGCCCATATAGTATAATATATAAATATTGCTTTTTTGGGCAATATTTTATTATACTTAGTAATATACATTATTAATTTAATAAGTTTACTAGTGGCTAACCACTAGTGGTTAAAAACTAAAACTATGGCAGAGAAATTTGAAAGAAGTAAACCTCATGTTAATGTCGGAACCATCGGTCATGTGGACCATGGCAAGACTACGCTTACCGCAGCGATATTGCACTATCTTAATTTGGCCGGTTTTAAGGTAAAATTGGAGAATGTTGACCAGATTGATAATGCTCCTGAAGAAAAGGCGCGCGGTATTACCATTGCCCTGCACCATTCAGAATACGAAACCGAAAAAAGGCATTACGCGCACATAGACGCGCCCGGCCACAGCGACTACATTAAGAATATGATTATTGGAGCGGCTCAGATGGATGGCGCGGTTTTGGTAGTTTCGGCTGCCGACGGCGCTATGCCGCAGACAAGAGAGCACATTCTTTTGGCCTATCAGGTCGGCGTGCCGAAAATAGTCGTCTTTTTAAATAAGACGGATCAGGTGGATGACCCTGAATTGATTGATTTGGTGGAGGCGGAAATCAGGGAACTTTTGACCAAATATAAATTTCCCGGGGATGAGGTGCCTGTTATAAAGGGTTCTGCCTTGAAGGCTTTGGATGCCAAGAGCGCGGACGATGAGGCGGTTAAACCAATCGCTGAATTGGTAAAGGCCCTGGATGAATATATTCCGCAGCCGGTTCGTGAGACGGAGCAGCCGTTCCTGATGCCTGTTGAAGATATTTTCTCCATTGAAGGCCGCGGTACCGTGGTAACAGGAAGAATTGAGAGAGGCAAGATAAAAGTGGGAGAGGAGGTAGAGATTGTGGGCTTGAAAGATACGTCCAAGACCACCGTTACCGGCATTGAGATGTTTAACAAATCTCTTGATGAGGGTTTGGCCGGAGACAACGCGGGTATTTTGCTGCGAGGTTTGAAAAAGGAAGACGTTGAGAGAGGACAGGTTTTGGCCAAAACGGGTTCCATTACTCCGCATATGGAGTTTGAGGCCGAGGTTTATATTTTGACCAAAGAAGAGGGTGGCCGTCACACGCCGTTTTTCAGCGGATACAAGCCGCAGTTTTACATTCGTACGACGGATGTTACCGGAGAAGTTACTTTGCCGGAGGGTACGGAGATGGTTATGCCAGGAGACACTGTTACTTTTAAAATTAAGTTAATTTCCCCGATAGCTCTTGAAGAAAAACAGCGTTTTGCCATTCGCGAAGGAGGTAAAACCGTAGGAGCGGGGGTGGTGACTAAGATTACTCAATAACAAAAAATTCGGTGGTTATTAAGACCAAAAAAATTTCTGCCAAAAGCGTAAAACCCAAGGCCGTTAAAGAAAAAAAAGCCGCGGAAGAGGTTCAAAAATTAAGAATCAGGGTGAGGGCTTACGACCATAAAGTGCTGGACAACAGCATAAAGCAGATTGTTGAAACCGTTCAAAGAGAAGGCGCAGACTTTATCGGACCGATTCCTTTGCCCACCGAAATTAAAAAATACACGGTTAATCGTTCAAGTTTTGTCGATAAAGACAGCCGGGAGCAGTTTGAAATGAGGCTTCACAAAAGAGTTTTGGATATTTTGAATCCTAATCCGAGGGTAATTGATTCTTTAACCAATCTCAATTTACCCGCGGGTGTGGATATAGAGGTGAAGGTCATTTGATTTTTTTATGGCGTTTATACTGGCTAAAAAATTAAAAATGACGCAGTTTTTTGACACGGAGGATAAAGTTCATCCGGCAACTTTGCTTGTGGCTGAACCCAATGAGGTTTCTTTGATAAGAATAAAAGAAAAAGACGGCTACGAGGCCGTTCAGGTTTCTTTAGGGAAAAACAAAAGAGAATTTCCTCTTGAAGAAGGCGTGGAAATCAAAAAGGGCGATAAGATTAACGTGTCGGTTTTCTCTGAAAACGATAAGATAAGAGTAAGCGCCCTTTCAAAAGGCAAGGGATTTCAGGGTGTGGTAAAACGGCATGGTTTTCACGGAGGGCCGAGAACTCACGGACAAAAACATTCTGAAAGAGAGCCCGGTTCCATTGGCGCCACGGGCCCGCAGCGCGTTTTCAAGGGGAGAAGAATGTCGGGAAGGATGGGCGGAGACAGAATTACCATAAAAAATCTTAAGGTTTTGGCAATAGACAAGGAGGCAAATCAGCTTTTAGTGAGCGGCGCGGTGCCGGGCAGGAGGGGAACTTTGGTGGAGGTTAGGTCAGTAAATTAGCCTAATTTCTAATTAACCTAATTTCTAATAAAATCCCCAAATTAAAAATTTTATTAGGTGAATTAGAGCAATTAGAATAATTAGAAATTTATAATTGTGGATATTAAAGTATACAACCAAGAAGGGAAAGAGACAGGGAAAGTCAAATTGGATGACAAAGTTTTTTCCGTTCCTTTCAATGCCGACTTGCTTCATCAGGTAATTGTTTCCATGCAGGCAAATAAGAGAGTGGTAATCGCGCATGCTAAAACTAGGGCCGAAGTCAGGGGCGGCGGCAGAAAGCCTTGGAGACAGAAAGGAACCGGCAGGGCAAGGCACGGTTCTACGCGGTCTCCTATTTGGATTGGCGGCGGCGCGACTCACGGTCCGCTTAAAGAAAAAAATTACGAAAAGAAAATTAATAAAAAAACAAAAAGAAAGGCGCTTTTGGTGGCTCTTTCCCAAAAACTTCGCGATGGAGAGATTTTGGTTTTGGATAATTTGAAATTAACCCCGCCGAGCGGGGCAAGCTTCGCAAAGACAAAGGAGGCCAACGCTATTGTTTCTAATTTAAGCAAGATAAAGGGCTTCGAGGATTTAACAAAGAAAAAGAAAAACAGGGCGGAGGTTTTATTGGCCAATAAAACAGATGAAATAAAAAGGGCCTTTAAAAACTTGTTTGGAATTTTAGTAGAAGAAGCGCGCAGCCTGAATCCGTTGGATGTTTTAACCTATAAATATCTCATTTTCATAAAAGATTCTCTGAAGGTGCTGGAAAAACCGACATCGTAAGTCGGTTTTCGGTTTTTTGTAGGTCTTCTTTCTATTTGTTGACACAGACGGCCTTTTTTTGATAGTATTTTTATATGGCTTATGGGATTACTTGATATAATAAGAGGTAAAAAAAAGCGGAAGGCTGACGAGAAATTAAAGCGCCCCCCGAAAGGCGCTTTTAAAACACCAAAGTCTAAGGTCGCGGAAAAGGTCGCGGGCGGGGTAAAAGAAGGTCAGTCTGAACTGGCCTCCGAAGTCATTTTAAGCCCGCATATTACGGAAAAGGCGATTCTTGTTTCAGAGGAGAGCGTTTTTGTGTTTAGGGTTTCGCCAGAGGCAAACAAGATTCTTATAAAAAAAGCAATAAAGGAACTTTATGGATTGGAGCCGATAAAAATAAGAATTACAAACATGCCGGCGAAACTTAGATTTAGCCGCGGTAAGCAAGGCCGCCGGCCGGGTTACAAAAAAGCAATGGTGTATTTTAAAAAAGGAGATAAAATAGATATTACATGATGCCAAATTCATGAAAAAGTACAAACCCACAACTCCATCAAGAAGGCGCATGACGGGATTGGTATATCGGGACCTGCTTACTTCCACCAAAAGTGATCCTTTTAAAAAACTTACGATGGGTTTTAAGAGAGATAAAGGCAGAAGCAGCGGTAAGATTACCACTCGCCATAATGGCGGCGGCAGTAAGAGATTGTATCGTAAAATAGATTTTAAGTATGACAAAAAAGACATTCCGGCCAAGATTGAAAGCGTTGAATACGACCCGAATCGCAGCGCTTTCGTCGCCCTGGTTTCTTATGCCGATGGAGAAAAACGCTATATTTTGGCGCCGCAAGGTGTAACGCTAGGCAACAAATTTATCGTTTCAGATAAGGCCGAATTGAAAACAGGAAATCGCCTGCCCCTGAAGAAGATATTATCCGGAACGCATGTGCATAATATAGAAATTCAGCCGGGCTCCGGAGCTAAACTGATTCGTTCTGCAGGAAATTTTGCCGAACTCTTGTCTCACGAGGGCGGTTACGCGCACTTAAAAATGCCGTCAAGGGAAATCAGAAAGATTCCTTCCGGGTGCTGGGCTACTATCGGAGAGGCTTCCAATATAGAGCATAATTTGGAGGTAATAGGGAAAGCTGGCCGCAGCAGATGGCTTGGCAAGAGGCCTACTGTAAGAGGCACTGCCATGAACCCGGTGGACCATCCCTATGGAGGCGGAGAGGGCCGCCAGCCAAGAGGAACAAAGAGACCAAAAACCAAGTGGGGTAAAACAACCGGCGGAGTAAGGACCAGGAAGCCGAAAAAATATTCAAATAAAATGATTATTAAAAGGAGGGTTAAGAAGAAACGAAAATAATTATGACGCGAAGCGCGAAAAAGGGTCCCTATGTGGACGCAAAATTGTTGGAAAAAATCAGCCGCGTTAAGCCGGGAGATGACGTGGTTATTAAGACATGGGCAAGGGATTCTCAGATTTCTCCCGAAATGATAGGTTACACGTTTGGTGTTCATAACGGAAAGGATTTTATAGAGGTAAGGATAACGGAAGACATGGTGGGCCATAGGTTGGGTGAATTTAGCCCGACGCGTAAATTCGTGAGACATGGCGGTAAAATGCAGAAAGAAATCGAGGCTCGCCAAAGCAAGGGGGCCTAGGCGGTAAAACAATAAATGAACATGACCGAAGTAAAAGCAAAATTAAGATATTTAAGGGTTTCACCGAGAAAAGTGAGGCTGTTGGCCGATTTGATAAAGGGTATGTCTTTGAAAGAAGCGGAGTCGCAGATAAGGTTCAGTACTAAAAAATCAAACCCTTCCCTTTTGAAACTTTTAAAATCGGCTGAGCAGAACGCCCGGCATAATTTTCGGTTGAAATCGGATAATTTGTATATTAAAGAAATAACCGTTGACGTCGGTCCTGTTTTGAAAAGATATATGCCGAGGGCGCGCGGAAGGGCTGCGACAATAAGAAGAAGAAGCAGTCACATTACAGTGGTGCTTGGTGATAAAAAATAGTTATGAGTCATACGGTTCATCCATATTCATTCAGGCTTGGAATTTTGCGAAATTGGAAATCGCGCTGGTTTAACCTGAAAAAATACAGGATTTTGTTAAGGGGAGATGTTTTGTTAAGAGAGTGGATGGAGAAAAGATTGCGGGGGATGTGCGTGGATTCGATAGAAATAGAGCGTTCCCCCGAGATTTTACGTGTTATTGTAAAGACCTCCCGTCCCGGATTGGTAATTGGACGAAAGGGTGAAGGCGCGGATAGGCTGAAGCTGCAGGTGGAGAAGTTTTTGAGAAAAAATAAAGTGGAAGAACAGCGCAGAGTGGATGTGGTGGTTGAAGAAGTGAAGCGTCCGGAAACTAGAGCGGCGATTGTTTCGCAGATGGTGGCGGAGAGTCTGGAAAAAAGATTGCCCTTCAGACGCGTTATGAAGCAGACGCTTGATAAGGTAATGGCGAATAAAGAAGTGAAGGGCGTGAAGTTGGCCCTTTCAGGGCGTCTGGCCGGAGCAGAGATGAGCAGAAGGGAATGGTTGTCCCGCGGCAAAATGCCGCTTCAAACACTGACGGCGGATGTTGATTTCGCGAAAGAACGCGCGCATCTGCCTTATGGCGATATCGGAATAAAGGTCTGGATTTATAGAGAAGAATAAGTATGTTGTTTCCAAAAAAAGTTAAACATAGAAAGTGGCACAGGATGAGAAGAAATCCTAAGAAAAAAGCGGTGGCGACTTCCGGTACTTATCTGGCTTTTGGCAGTTATGGTTTGAAGGCCGATGGGTTTGGTGAAATTTCCGCCAATCAGATTGAGGCGGCCCGACGGGCTCTTAACCGTTTTATTCAAAAGACGGGTAAGGTATGGATTCGTATTTTTCCTGATAAACCGCTTACCAAGAGGCCGCCAGAACTAACCATGGGCGGAGGCAAGGGCGATCCCGCGGTTTATGTGGCTCAAGTAAAGCCCGGCAGAATACTTTTTGAAATAGACGGGGTGGAAAAAGATGTCGCGGCCGGCGCTTTTAAACGAGCGGCTTCAAAGTTATCGATAAAAACTAAATTTGTATCAAGATAAACCCCGTTAGAAATTCAGGTCTTGATTTTTCTAATGGGATTGAAAAAACGAAAGCAGTTGATTATAAAGATTATAAGAATAATTTACGGAAACAAAAGTTTTCTATTTCTAACGGGGTAAAATGGCAAGTGAGAGTTTTAAAAATAAGTCGGACGCGGAACTTCGGACGATTCTTCGGGAAAAAAAGAATTTCTTGAGGGATTTCAGATTCAGGATTACAAAAGGCAAGATGAAAAATGTTAAAAAGGGGCGCGTGTTGCGCGCGGAGATAGCCCGTGTTTTAACCGAAATTAACAGGAGGAAAAATGGATAGGAAAAAAAACAGAAAAAAGTTAAAAGGTGAGGTGGTTTCGGATAAGGCGAACAAAACTGTTGTTGTTTTGGTGAATCGTTATATAAAGCATAAACGCTATGGTAAATATGTCCGGATGGGGAAAAAGTACAAGGCGCACGATGAAGATAATCTGTATAAAGTTGGCGACAAAGTTACGATTCAGGAGTGTCGTCCCGTATCAAAAGATAAGCGTTTTAAGGTAATAGCGAAAGCATGATTCAGAATCAGACATTGTTAAATGTGGCCGATAATTCCGGAGCAAAATTGCTCTATGTTATTAAGGTGCTGGGCGGTTCCAGGAGACGCTACGCTAGAATTGGTGATATTGTTGTGGCTTCGGTAAAATCCGCTGAGCCAAGAAAGCAAGTCAAAAAAAAAGATGTTGTGGTCGCCGTGATAGTGAGACAGAAGCAGTCTTTTCGCAGGAAAGACGGTTCTTATATAAGATTTGACGATAATGCGGCGGTCATTTTGGAGGGTAAAAAAAGTCAGGAGCCAAGGGGCGGAAGAATGTTCGGTCCCATGCCCAGAGAATTAAGAGATCTGGGTTACACTAAGATTATTTCATTAGCTCAAAAAGTATTATGAAAATTCGCAAAGATGACAAAGTATTAGTGGTTTCAGGTAAAGACAAGGGAAAAACCGGAAAAGTGGTGAAAGTTTTGCCGCTTGATGAAATGGTCGTGGTGGAGGGGATAAACGTAAGAAAAAAGCACCTGCGCCCTAAAAAGGAAGGGCAGAAGGGGCAAATCGTTGAGCGTTCTTTGCCGTTCCATGTTTCCAATGTTCAGTTGATTTGTGGTAATTGTGAAAAGCCCGTCCGCGTGGCTTATAAAATAGAAGCTCAGAAAAAAGTTAGAGTTTGTAAAAAATGTCAATCAGAAATTTAAACCATGAATCCCGTTAGTGATTCAATCTGTTGATTTTCACACGGGGCTTGTAAATGTTTAGGTTGTTAAATTATTATCAAATTAATTTAAGATACGGAAACAGAAGTTTCCTATCACTAACGGGATGAAGTTTGATTTGCGACAAATATATAAAAAGGACGCGGTGCCGCGGATGTTAAAAAGTTTCGGATATCCCAATGTAATGGCCGTGCCAAAAATTGAAAAAGTCGTCGTTAATACGGGAATTGGTTCGGTAAAAGACGATGAACAGCGAAAGCGCGTTGCCGAACACCTGGCCGTTGTTACGGGTCAGAAAGTTTCCGAACGTCCGGCCAAAAAGTCTATATCGTCTTTTAAAATTGCCAAAGGCAGCATTATTGGTTATAGTGTTACCTTGCGGGGTAAAAGAATGTATGATTTTTTAAATAAATTGCTCTTTGTTGCCTTGACGCGTCAGAGGGATTTCAGGGGTTTGAATCCTGACGCGGTTGATGAGGCCGGTAATTTAACCATCGGTCTGAAGGATCATCTTATTTTCCCGGAAATGGTCAATGAGGATTTGAAAAGCGCTTTTGGTTTGTCTATCACCGTTGTTACCACTGCCGCTAGCAAGGAAAAGTCAATTGAGTTTTTAAAACTAATGGGTTTTCCATTCAAGAAATAGTATGGCAAAAAAATCAGTAATCGCAAGGGCAAAAAAGAAACCGAAATACAAGTCCAGGGTTGTGAGGCGTTGTTTTCGTTGCGGCCGCAAGAGGGGTTATATGAGAGATTTTGATTTATGCCGCATATGTTTTAGGGAGTTGGCCAACGAGGGGAAAATCCCGGGGGTCAGGAAATCTTCTTGGTAGTTGAGTGAGATTATCGTAAAAATTATGACAGATTCAATCGCAGATATGTTTACAAGAATAAGAAACGGATATAAAGCCGGGCATGAATCGGTGTCCATTCCCTATTCAAAGATTAAAATGGAATTGGCAAAACTTTTGGAAAAACGGGGTTATATCAAAGAGGTGGCGCGTCTGGGAAAGAAAAACAGAAAGATAATAGATATTGTTTTGGTTTACAAAAATGATAAGCCGCCGTTCGAAAAAATCAGAAGAATTTCAAAGCCTTCGCGCCGGGTTTACGTTTCTTATTCCGAAATTTATCCGGTAAGAGGGGGTAGAGGTATAAATATTTTGTCTACACCGAAGGGAGTTTTGACGGGAGAAGAGGCGCGAAAACAGAAGGTCGGCGGGGAATTAATTGGTGAAGTGTGGTAGTTCGACAGGCTCACTATAAATAATATGAGTAGATTAGGGAAAAAACCAATAACGATTCCCGAAGGAGTTGATGTAAAAATAGAAAACGGAAGGGTTGAAGTTAAAGGGCCCAAAGGAGAATTGAGTCGGGTTTTTAAGGACGCCATTCTCTTAAAGAAGACCGAGCTGGGTATTGAATTATCTCCTCGCAAGAATAACGCGGAAGATACGGCTCTTTGGGGCACTTATGCTTCTCACATCAAGAACATGATAAAGGGTGTGGTTGATGGTTTTTCTAAAAAGTTGATAATTGAAGGAGTTGGTTTCAAATCCCAAGTAAAGGAGGAAAAATTGGTTTTAAGTTTGGGTTTTTCTCATCCCATAGAGATGGATATACCCAAGGGAATTCAGATAACTTCTGAAAAAAATAATATTGAAGTTTCCGGAATTGATAAAGAGTTGGTCGGTCAGACCGCGGCCAGCATAAGGGCTTTTAAAAAACCGGAACCTTACAAAGGAAAGGGCATAAGATACGAAGACGAGGTCATTAGAAGAAAGGCCGGTAAGAAGGCCGCGGGAACAGTATAAAATTTTCAATTTTCAATTTTCAATTTTCAATTAAATTTTAATACCCATGCAGGATAAGCAGAAGAAAAGATATAGACGGCATCGCCGGGTGCGAGCCAAGATTAAAGGCACTAGCAAGCGTCCGCGGATTTCTGTTTTTCGTTCCAACAAATTTTTAAGCGTGCAGTTCATTGATGACGAGAAAGGAAAGACGTTGTTCCAAATGACGGATACAAAAAGGTCCGCCCGGGATTTGGGAAAAAAAATCGCCGCGGAGGTAAAAAAGAAAAAAATAAGCAAGGCGGTTTTTGACAAGGGCGGCTACGCGTATCATGGCCGCGTTAAAGTTTTGGCCGACGCTATCCGCGAAGGCGGCGTAGATTTTTGATTTAAAATGTTTTTTATTAAGATGGAGGTTAAGCCACAAAACAAATTCAAAAAAAGTAGCCGGGATTTTGAACAAAAGATTATTGATATCAGGCGTGTTAGCCGTGTGGTTGCCGGCGGCAGAAGATTTAGTTTTCGCGTTACCGCCGTTGTCGGCAACAAAAAAGGAGAGGTCGGCATTGGTATGGGTAAAGGCGCCAATACGGCCATCGCCATAGATAAGGCTGTAAGAGAGGCGAAGAAAAAGAGTGTTAGAATTCCGTTAACAAAAAATAATTCTATCCCCTATGAGGTTGGGGCGAAATTTACCTGTGCTTATATTGTTTTAAGACCGGCAAAAGAGGGAAGAGGTTTGGTTGTGGGTAGCGCGGTTCGTACTGTTTTGGATTTGGCTGGAGTAAAAGATGTCGTATCCAAGGTTATTTCAAGGAGTAAGAATAAATTGAATATAGCCAAGGCAACAATTTGCGCTTTGCGCAAATTGAAGCACGAAGTTTAATATTATGCAGCTGCATCAATTAAAACCATCGACAAAAAATAAAGATAAAAAACGTATTGGCCGAGGAGGTAAACGCGGAACGTACAGCGGTAGAGGTTTGAAGGGGCAAAAATCGCGAGCGGGCAGAAAACTCAGGCCGCAATTGAGGGATATAATTAAAAGACTTCCCAAGAAAAGAGGATATCGTTTTAAGCCTGTAAAAAAATGAGCCAGTTTTTGCAAAAAATAAAGCTTGCTTTTAAAGATGCGGATTTGAGAAAAAAGATATTATTTGTCTTGCTTATTTTGGTTATTTTCAGAATCGCCGCCGTTATTCCGATTCCCGGCATTGATGCCGATAGACTGGCGGCTTTTTTGAAAGGCAACCAGTTTTTTGGTCTTTTGAATGTTTTTTCCGGCGGCGCCCTGTCAAATCTTTCTGTTGTTATGTTGGGTGTTGGTCCGTATATCACCGCTACTATCATAATGCAGCTTTTGACCATGATTTTCCCCCGTCTTAAAGAAATATATCAGGAAGAAGGAGAGGCGGGTAGAAGAAAATTTAACCAAATTTCCCGTTATCTTACACCCCCGCTTGCTTTTTTACAGGGGTTTGCTTTGCTTTCACTTTTGGAGCGTCAGGGGGTTATTGTGGGTTTATCTTTTTTTGATAGATTGGTTAATGTTGTTATAGTTACTGCCGGCGCCATTTTTTTGATGTGGCTGGGAGAGTTAATTTCGGAGTACGGAATCGGAAACGGCATTTCTTTAATGATTTTTGCCGGTATTGTTTCGAGTATACCCATGTCGTTTCAACAGGTGCTGCTTGATTTTGATTCAACCGATGTTCCTTTGTTTCTGTGTTTTAGCGCGGCGGCGCTTTTGATTATTGCCGGAGTTGTGATAATCACCGAAGGCCAGAGGCCGATTCCTGTTTCTTACGCCAAAAGGGTGCGCGGTATGCGCGTTTACGGCGGGATATCTACCTATCTTCCTTTGCGCGTAAACCAGGCCGGGGTGATTCCCATTATTTTCGCTTTGTCTATTTTGTTATTTCCCCAGATGATTACCGGCGTTTTGGCCGGTGTCGGCGGTCCTACTTTTCAGAGTGTTTTAACTGCTTTTAACAATTTCTTTAATAATCCCTGGGTTTACGCTTCTTTTTATTTTGTTTTGGTTTTTCTTTTTACTTACTTTTATACAGCCGTGACGTTTGATCCGGATGCGATTTCTAAAAATCTCCAAAAAAGCGGAGCTTTTGTGCCTGGTATCAGACCCGGCAGGCCTACCGCCCAATATATCGCGAAAATCATAACACGCATCACTTTGGTTGGCGCCGTCTTTTTGGGCCTCATTGCGGTGCTTCCTTTGGGGATGAGGGCTGTAACGGGCATGGCAAGTTTGGCCATCGGCGGTACCGCGCTTTTGATCGTGGTGTCTGTTGTTTTGGACACCGTTAAGCAGATTAATGGCCAGATTGTGATGAGAGAGTATGAATAAAATCATATTTGTGATAGGGCCTCCCGGCGCCGGAAAGGGAACGCAGGCTAGGTTATTGGTTGAAAAAACGGGATTTTATCATTTTATAACCAGTAGGGAGGGGAAAGAATACATTGCTAAGCACAAGGCCGAAGATTTGGAAACCGCGAGGCAGGAAAAATTATACAAAGAGGGGATTTTGTTCGAACCGGAGTGGCTGTTGCGTGCGCAAAAAGAAAGAGTGGGCGAAATATTGGCAGATAATAATATTGCGGGGATTGTTTTTGACGGTTCACCAAGAACGCTTTTTGAAGCGGAAAACTTGCCGGCTTTTTTGAGTGAATCAGTCGGGAAAGAAAACATTGTTGGCATTGTGGTTGATGTCTCCGCTGAAGAAACGAAAAAACGCGCGGGAGAAAGATTGGTTTGCAATAAGAACGAAAATCATGTTGTGAGTACGCGCTTGAATATTGGTGTTAAAATCGGCGACAAGTGTCCTATATGCGATGGTGTTCTTCAAAAAAGAGACTTGGATGCCGAGATAGATGAGCGAGTCAGGCAATATCAGGAAAGAACCGTGCCGGGCATAGAGTATTTAAAAAAGAATTATAAGGTTTTTATTATAAATGGAGCTCAGCCGGTGGAAAAAATTCACGCGGATATAATGGCGGCACTTCAATTTTAATTTAAATTTTCAAAATTGCTTTTCGCTCAAATGCAATTTTGAAAATTTTACATGTGTTTTTTATTGAAACTATGATTTCTATAAAAAGTCCGGAGGAAATAAAGGTTTTGAAAGAGGGGGGTAGGATACTTGCCTCCGTTTTAAATGAGGTTGTTTTTCGCGTTAAGCCGGGTGTTTCAGCCAAAGAACTGGATGATTTGGCTTATAAATTAATTAAAAAATCGGGCGGAGAACCTTCTTTTTTAAATTATTCACCGCCCGGAGATACTAAAAAATATCCCGCTTCGCTTTGCGTTTCAATAAATGATGAAATTGTTCACGGTCTGCCTGCGGCCGATAAAATTTTAAGAGAGGGAGATATTGTAAGTCTGGACTTGGGATTGGAATACAAAAAATTTTTTACCGATATGTCTGTTACTGTTGGTGTCGGAAAAATAAGTGAGGAGGCGAAAAGACTGATAGATGCCACAAGGGAGGCGTTGGAAAGGGGGATGAGAGAAATGAAAGCCGGCGGCCGTCTGGGTGATTATGGATTTGTTGTCAAGGATTTTGCCCAATCCGCGGGATTTTCCGTTGTGAAAGAATTGGTGGGACACGGCGTTGGTTATATCCCGCATGAAGACCCGGACATTCCTAATTATGGAAAAAAAGGTGAGGGTCTGAAATTAAAAGAAGGAATGGTTCTGGCTTTGGAACCCATGCTTTGCGAGGGGCGCGAAGACGTGATGCTTGGTAAAGACGGCTGGGTTTGGAAAACAAAAGACGGTTTGCTTTCTGCTCATTTTGAACATACAATAGTGGTGGAAAAAGATGGCTGCATAGTCTTGACAAAAATATAGTTTTGTGTATTATTTTTAGAATAAATGAATTAAAATTAATGCGACTATCACAATGTGTGTCCCTCGTAAATCGTCAATCTTTTCCCCCTCACCAACCTTGGTGAGGGGCATTTTTTTTGTTATGATGCTCTTATGCGTATTTTAGGCGTAGATTATGGCACAAAAAGAATCGGCTTGGCCTTGTCCGATAAAACCGGCAAATTCGCTTTCCCTTACTCGGTTATCAAATTTACGTTACCGCAAGACGTAAATTTGGAGATACGGAAAATTTGCGAAGAAAATAATGTTAAAAAAATTGTTTTGGGTAAACCGGAGGGGTATAAGGGCGATGCCGGTAAGATTTTAGGCCAGATAGAAAAATTCAAAAAGGAGATGGAAAAATCAATAGGGCTGCCCGTTATTTATGAAAATGAAGTTTTAACCACTCAGCAGGCCAAGAGGCCGTTTTCCGCGACTAAACCTCGCGGCAAAACCTCCAACTATCGAGGTGAGACCCTGCCTGCCGCCTGCCTGTCCGGTAGGCAGGGCAGGCAGGGCTCGATAGTTAGAAAAGACGCCTCTGCCGCCGCCATCATTTTGCAGAGTTATCTAGACCGTACTGTTTCTTGAAAGCGCGTTTTTTTGTTATAATTACTAGTGAGGGAGAAATGAGAATAAAATTATCATTTCGACCGAACGACGTAATTATATCAAGCAAAGCGAAGATATAATTTAAGTATGATGCGCGATACACATCTTCATCTTTCCATAATAATACCGGCTTATAATGAGGAAAAAAGGATTGCTGACACAATCCTTGACGTCAGCAGGTATTTAAATAAGCAAAATTACTCCTCGGAAATATTTGTTGTTAATGACGGTTCTAAAGACAAAACAGCCGAAGCAATAAGAGAATTGGAGGCAATCATACCGCGTCTTAAATTGATAGATAACGAAAAAAACAAAGGGAAGGGCGGCGTGGTGAAACAGGGTATGCTTTTGGCAAGTGGAGAATATCGCCTTTTTATGGACGCGGATAATGCCATAAAGATAACAGAAATTGAAAACTTCTGGCCTTACATAAAAGAACAAAAGTATGATGTTGTGATTGGTTCCATTGAAATTAAGGGCGGCAGGGCTAAAGAAGAATACACGGGTTTTTCTAAAATCTACAGAAATGTTTTGGGAAAACTTTCCAAATATTTGGTGCGTGTTTTAACCATTTGGGAGATTCACGACACCCAAAGGGCGTTCAAATTGTTTACGGCCGAATCCGCAGAAAAAATTTTTCCTAGACAAACCATTATGCGTTGGGGTTTTGACATAGAAGTTTTGGTTATTGCCAAGAAATTGGGGTATAAAATAAAAGAATTGCCTGTTCAATGGGAGAATCCTCCGGGAAAAGTTACCTTTGCCAATTATCTGAGGACTTTAATGGAGCTTTTGCAGATAAAATTTAACTCTTTAAGAGGGAAATATAAATAATTATGGGTAGTCCTGAGTTCAGAAGAGATCTTGTAAGCGGCGACTGGATTTTAATTGCCGGCACTTTGCGTGGAAAAAGGCCGCATACGTTTGAAGTTAAGAAAAAAAAGAAGAAAGACGATATAAAAAAATGCCCGTTTGAAGATCCTCAAAAAAGCGGAAATCCCTTTCCGCTTTTGTGGTATCCGTCTCCGGACGCCAAGGTGTTTGAAATGGAAAATTTTAAGTCTTGGTTTCTGCAGGTAATTCCCAATAAATACCCTTTGCTTATGCGTAAAGAGCAGTGTCCCGCACCCGAAGAAAAAAATTTTGAAAGAAAACTGACCGCTGTTGGTTATCACGAAGTTATTATTACCAGAGATCATTACAAAACTATTGCCGAAATGACCCCGGAAGAGGTTGTGATTGTTTTAAAAGCATACAAAGAAAGATATCGTGTTTTGGCAAAAGATGATTGCATAAAATATATTTTGATTTTTCATAATCACGGCGAGGCAGCAGGCGCTTCCTTGTCGCATCCTCATTCTCAGATTACTGCTTTGCCGATAATTGATCCGGATGTGTCCAAAAGCATAAAAGGTTCGGAGGATTTTTATGCTAAAAATAAAAAATGCGTGCATTGCGTAATGGTGGAACAGGAGATAAAGGATAAAACTCGTATTATAGAGAGGAACGAACATTTCGTAATGCTGGTTCCTTTTGCTCCTCGTGTTTCTTACGAAACCAGGATTTATCCCCTGAAGCATGCTTCGCATTTTGAAGACTTAGACAAAGAACTTTTTCCTTCTCTGGCTTCAATTTTGAAAAGCGCGTTTGTAAGAATTAAAAAGGCGCTGGGTTCGCCTTCTTATAATTTTTTTATTCATACCGCTCCTGTGGGTGGCGGCAGCGCCGGCCATTACCATTGGCATATTGAAATATTGCCGCGCGGTTTTAGCTGGGCCGGCCTGGAACTTGGTTGCGGAATAGAGGTGGTGGCGGTTTCCCCGGAGGAAGCCGCCGATAATTTGCGGAAGGCGGTATGACGGAGCAAATTTTTTGGGTGATACTTTCAAGCGCTTCCCCTGTTTTTGAGCTTAGGGCCGGTATTCCTTTGGGGGTTTTGGTTTTTCATCTTAACCCTTTTTGGGTTTTTATCGTTGCTGTTTTGTCTAATTTTTTGATTGTCCCTTTTTTGATTCTTTTTTTGAAACATTTTTCCGAATTTTTTATGCATCGTTTTTATTTTTTTAACAGATTATTGAATTATATTTTTTTAAAAACACGCGATCACCACGCGCATAAATTTGAAAAATGGGAGCATTGGGCGCTTTTGGGTTTGGTGGCCATTCCCTTGCCTTTTACCGGCGCCTGGACCGGCGCCCTGGCCGCTTTTTTGTTTGACATACCAATGAAGCGCGCGTTGGCCGTGATTTTTTTGGGGCTGGTTATTGCCGGTATCATTGTGTCGGGCTTGACTGTATTTGGAAACGGCGCGCTTATTGGTGTAAAATAAGAACGATGGCCAAGAAATTTATAGTAGCCAACTGGAAGATGAATCCTAATTCTGTAAAAGAAGCGGAGGCGCTTTTTATCGGGGTTTGTAAGAGCGCACCCAAGATGAAAAACACCGAGGTCGTTGTTTGCCCCCCCTTTGTTTATCTGGATCGGTTGTCGGGCATAATACATAATGCCATGCCTATTGGCAGGCAGGCAAAATACAAAAACCAAATTAATTTGGGCAGCCAGGATGTTTTTTGGGAAAACAGGGGTTCTTATACCGGAGAAATTTCTCCGTTAATGCTGAAAGATTTTGGCGTTAAATATGTTATTGTCGGCCATTCTGAGCGCAGAAAATATCTGATGGCCAATAACGAAATTATTAATAAAAAAATAAAAACGGCGTTAAAGAATAATTTAAAGGTGTTTTTTTGTGTCGGAGAAGAGGAGAGGGATGAAAAAGGAAAATATCTGAAGTTTCTCAAAGAAGAAATCATAGAGGGGTTTAAAAAAATCCCCAAAGATAATTTGAAAAATCTTTTTATCGTATATGAGCCGATTTGGGCGATAAGTTCCAATAAAGGAGCCGCGGCCGATACCCCGCGAAATTTTTTGGAGACCAGTATTTATATAAGAAAGATTTTATTTTTTAGGTTTGGAAGAAAAGTGGCCCACAAAGTGCCTATTTTGTACGGCGGTTCGGTGGATGGTAAAAACGCCAGAGGATTTTTGGAGGAAGGCAGGGCGGACGGGATATTGGCTGGAAGGGCCGGTTTGAAGGTAAAGAGTTTTGTTGATATTCTTAAATCTTTGAAATAACAAGATTTAATTATCAATTATCAATGATCAATTATCAATCAATGATCAATTATCCAATTATCAATTAAAAACGTCGACGACGATTTGAAAATTGATTCATTGTCCCGCCACAGCGGGATCTCGCATTTGGCGGGAAAAATTGAAAATTTTTTAACACAAAATTTTAAGATATGAATTTGCTTGATATTCGAAATGCCAAATTAGAAGGTAAACGCGTTTTGATGCGTGTGGATTTTAACGTGCCCGTAAAAGACGGCAAAATAGGAGAGAGACACAGAATAAAAGCGGCAAAAGAAACAATTGATTTTGTTTTGTCGCAAAAAGATGTGGGGGTTGCCCTGCTTTCTCATTTGGGGAGGCCGAAAGACAGAGAGGAAGAATTTTCTTTCAGAAATTTTTATAAAGAAATTGGGCAGATTTTAGGACACGATATGGTTTTTGTTGATGATTGTTTGGGAGAAAAAGTTAAGAATGCCATGGGGGTTTTAAAAACAGGGCAGATTTTAATGCTTGAAAACGTTCGTTTTTTCGGACCGGAGGAAAACTCCGGTGGAAAACTTGCCGAAGAACTGGCCGCAAATTTTGATGTTTTTGTAAATGAAGCATTTGGCGCTTGTCACAGAAACCATGCTTCAGTAGTTGGCGTTGCCGGCATTCTTCCGTCTTTTGCCGGTATTAATTTGCAGAAAGAGGTCGCGGAGTTAGACAGAGTTGGAAAAATTTTTGAAAAACCCGCTTTGGCTATCATTGGAGGGGTAAAGGCTGAAACGAAATTGCCGGTAATAAATTTTTTCGCGGAGAAATATGACAACGTTTTGGTTGGCGGAAAAATAGGTTTGGATGCAGGAAAACAAATTATATCTTTTCCCTTGAATGTTGTTTTACCGCGGGATTACGCGGAAGGCGGTTTAGACATCGGCCCCGAAACCATAAAAAGATATGCCGGTTATATCAAAAGAGCGCGAACAATTGTGTGGAACGGGCCGCTTGGAAAATTTGAGCAGAGCAGGTTTGTAAAGGGCACGGAAGCCGTGATAACGGAGGTTGTAAAAAACAAAGAGGCATATAAAGTTGCCGGCGGCGGGGAAAGCGTCCAGTTTTTGGAAGAGTACGGCTTGATGGAAGAGTTTGATTTTGTTTCCACGGGCGGCGGAGCCATGCTTGATTTTTTAATCAAGGGAACATTGCCGGGCTTAGAAGCATTGCAATCATGTACGATTTAATTATTATTGGCGCTGAATTATTTGAGGGGTGTTGTTGATTAGGTTAGAGGGACTCGATGTTTTCTTCCACGAGATTTTTTAGAGCTTCATACGGCAAGGCTCCGGGAATAATTGTGATTATTTTTTCTCCCTTGCGCAATACAATGAAAGGAGTTCCTTTGGCCCCTAGATTAATCGCTTCCTGCCGGCTTTGGTTTATTTTTTCTTTGTAAGGATTTTGTTCAATGCATTGTTTTAGTTTGTTTTTATCTACACCCATTGCTCCTGCCATTTCAATTAAACTGTTTGTAAACTCTTCCTCGGAGTTCAAGGACTCTATTGCCTCTGTCATAAGTTTATTCAAAAATTGCCAGTAAGAATTTTCTCCCGTCACTCCGGCCACGCACTCGGCTATTTCGGCTTCCTTTTGCGAAACTTCATGAAGAGGAAAATGTTTAGAAACCCATTTTATTTTTCCGTCTTTACCGTAGTCATTAATCACTTGGCGCATTGTTTGATGGAGATTTTTGCAATGCGGACAGTTTATATCAGAATATACGTAAATTCCCAATGGCGCCCGGGGGTTACCCAGTATGTGTTCCGTGTTTTCACTGAATTGAGCGATATTAGCTGTTTGGGTTTCGGGTCGGCCGTCCTTGATGTAGAAAATAATAGCCATGACAACCAGGGCGATGATAAAAAGAGCGCCAATTAATCCTGTTTTTGAATTTCGCATGAATTATATGAGTTAATTGATAAATGATAATTAATTGTTTATTATACAAATTATAGTGGAATTGTTCAAGGGCTCGTAGTATAGTGGCAGAATAGTGCATTCGCATTGCACAGACGGGAGTTCGATTCTCCCCGGGTCCACCATAGACGATTTGTTTCGTAATTTTGCTTCAGTTGGCGTCTGGATTTTGTTCAAAAAAAGTTCTGACATCGTCCAGCAGACACCATTTTAAACTTTGCGCGAAATTTCTTTGAAAGAAACTGACGCTCCGCCTCGCCGCCGCTCGCCACCCCGTAAAAAAGTTTTCTTCGCATTTTTTATTTTGCCCACGCCCGATTTTTTCTTCCCCGCCTGCGCCGAGGCTTCGGCGGAAGAGGTTCCATATTTTATTAAGTAGTATGGAAACAATAACAAAAAATTTTTATTTGAAATTGGGTATATCTGAAAACGCTCTTTCGGCTATCAATAAAGAACTGGCGCTTAACGCTGGGCTTAAGTTGAGTCCATTTGCTAGATCTCGTCGCGCAGAAATGTTAAAAGAAGCAATAGCATTTCCGAAAGGTAAAAATCAAGAAAAGAGAAAAATAACCGAAATTTACAAAAGCGGTAATTTTATAATTGCCGTTGGCAAACCCGGGAAAGAAGCTGCGCCAGATTTCAAACGGAAACATTATATAACGGGAGAAACTATGAATAATAAAAATGATATGAACCCTTTTATAATGATAAATGGGAAAAAGGTTGGTAATGACTTAACTTTTGGGGCGTTATTTGAACAAATAGCAGAACTTATGCGAGCAGATATGTTTGGGTTAGAGCTTTTAGGTACGCTTATATTCCGAATGGCTTTTATGTTGGATCATAACCGAAACCAAGAAAATAAATGGAGGTATATACCGCCAAAAAGAGCATTAGCCGTTCTTAAAAAACGCCTTCCCGAAGTTGGTGGCGTTCCCATTGATGTATTTCTATATTTTATAGATGTTTTGGCTCTTAATGAAGATGTAAAAATGCACACATTAGGGCACGAAAATGCGCAACATGATTATGGGCGAGTGAATACTTTGCTGACTTTTGCTCATCTAGTAGCGGTTTTATTAAATCGCCGAACTCTCGCAAAATTCTCTCTTGCTTTCGCTTATCCGCCGTTCAACCAATCGCCACTCCCGCATACCACTAAAAATATATCTGCCATCTTTCCAGTTTTGTCGCCAAGTTTGTAATTATTCTTATCAATAAAGCGCAGCGCACTTGATCTTTTTCCGCAAAAGGGCTAAATTGGAGAAGTATGTTACAAACTTCTCCAATTTACAATTCAAAATATTATGACGGCACAAATCTAACACAATTACGCCCGCGCGTTTTAGCTTTTAAAACTTACAAAACTCACGACGGTACACTAATCGGATTATTTCAAGGCAGTCGGGGCGCGAGACCGGATATTGATTTTGTGATAAAAATCCTAGTGCCGGGAGAAAATAAAAGGCTAACACCACCGACACATACTTTTTGGGTTGTAGATTTATTGCTTAAAATTCCACAATATAGAAAAGAAGTAAGAGAAATTGTTCAGTATTACATTGATTATTATGCAAATACTCTTCCATTTTCTTCAGTTCAAGAAAGAAATAATTATCAACTAGAAACAGTAACAAAAATTACTGCTAGTTATTCTTACATCGAACAACCATATACTTTATCGCTGGATTATGTTGCCACTATAATTGAGCTATTTTGCAAAAACGAAAAAGCTACACCCGGGGCTTATATGTTTCGGAATCTTTTGCAAACATTAAGAGATTATATAGACGGGGAAAAACACTATACAGAAGTTTTAGAATCAGCATTACCACTTCGGAGATAAAGATTGTATTTCTTTAAATCTTTTAATTGAAACATCTAAAAAATCTTGTTCCGTATCAATTCCAATAAATTTTCTTTCGCCAATCATCTCTGATGCTATCCCGGTAGTTGAACTTCCGGTGAAGGGGTCAAGAATCACCGCTCCGGATTTTGTTGAGGCAAGAATAATTCTTTTTAGAAGTTCGACTGGTTTTTGCGTCGGATGTTTTCCAAAGACCTTTTCTGTCTTTTTAGGCGGATAAATTGCCCAAACTGAGCGCATTTGCAGGTTTGGTTTTTTAATAAAATCTTCCATCCAATCCCCATTTTTCATTAAATTATAGTTGAAAAAGTGTTTTGCATTTTTGTCTTTTCGCGCCCAGATTAAAGTTTCGTGTGATGCCGTAAAGTAGCGACAACTCAAATTAGGCGAGCCGTTTGGCTTAAACCATGTTATGTCATTCATAATATGGTATCCGAGAGATTGGAGAGCATAACCACATTGATAAATTGAATGATATGTTCCGCTAACCCAAAGAGTGCCGCTTGGTTTCAAAACTCTTTTACAAGCATCAAGCCATTTGTAGTGAAAATTATAATCATCTTTAAATCCCTTGCTTTTGTCCCAATCGCCCTTATTGACACTTACTCTTTTGCCGGCGTGAAGAGAAAATCCACCATTGGAAAGGTTATATGGCGGGTCAGCAAAGACCATATCAATTGAATTTGACGGTAACTGATTTAGTATATCCAGACAACTTCCTTGATAAAGAATAAAGTGGTCGTCATTACTTTGAAAATAAGGATGGATTTTATTCCATACGGCTGTCTTAAATTTAACAGACGGCAAAACAAAAGTTTGGAGTGGCTGAATTGTTTCGCTAGTTTTGATTACATCAAATAAAACTCCTTGTAAAGAAAAATCTTGCTCTCTTTTTACTATAATCGGCTGATAATTTTTATTTGCTGGTTGTAATCTTATATGGCCCTTTTCTTTATAAAAAGTTTTGAGCGTTGCCTCGTTGCCATTAAGAAGCGCGACCACTTTTTCTCCGTTCTCGGCTACATTTTGTTTTTTAATTAAAATAGTATCTCCGTCATTGATATTTTCATCAATCATACTGTCGCCCTGCACGCGCAGAGCATATACTTCGGTTGCTCTCGGTAATTTATTTTTGGGAACAACGATTGATTCTTTATTTTCAATGGCTTCTATTGGTTGACCAGCAGCAATAACGCCTAAAAGAGGAATTTTTACTAGCGGCTCTTTTTTAGAAATACTAATTGAGCGTGCTCTGTTTTCTAACTTTTCTAAAGAGCCCGCTTTCTTTAATTTTGAAATATAGTAATGAGCCGTTGAAACAGAGGCAAATTTAAACTTTTTCTGTATCTCCTCAAGAGAGGGGGCATAGTCTTTCGACTTTGAATATCTTTTGACGAAGTCCAAGACCTCTTTTTGCTTTTTGGTAATCATAGACTTATTTTACTTTTATACTTAAAGTATAATAGAAAGAAAGTAGAAAATCAAGGTCTAGTTATCCACACAATAATTTAATTAACAAAAATATGCAATTAAAATGGATGGAGCGAATTTCGCTCACACAATCGGGGGTTAATAGAATTAAGGCGGTTGCTGGGGTTTATCGCTTAATTAACTATAGCCGAGCCGACGATAAGAGCATTATGTTTATTATGTTGGACAAGCAGATGATTTAAATAATCGGCTTTCTCAACATCTTTCCGGCAATGAAACAAATGAATGTTGCCAAAAATATCTTAATAATTATACCTGTTATTTTCGGGCGGCGGGGCGGAGCGTTCAAAATTCGCAGTCCGGATTTTCGTCAAAAAAAGTTCGGATTTCGTTCAGCAAACACCACCAAAATGGTGTGGGGGCAAGTTGCACAGACGGGAGTTCGATTCTCCCCGAGTCCACCGCGTCAAACGCGGTTAGCGTTTGAAAGCGGTAGGCGCGTCTGACGCGACACCGTTTTATATCTTAGATAAAATGCAGCGTTAGACGCTGCATACAAAAGATGAAAATACATTTTTTCTCTAATTTCGTATTGCTATAAATCTTACGATCGTACAAGTTATACTATATACGGATTAAGAAAGTTATTGTATAATTTTTATACCGTTGTTAAAATTAAGATTGACGAGAGCTCAAATTCAACAATTGAGACATTACAAAAAATTGCGCAAGTTTTTGAAGTGAGTGTTGGTGAGCTAACAAAATGATTGTTGCCAAAAGCGTCGGAGGGGGGGGTAAACTATAAATAAGGTCGCGTAAAAATAATTAACTAATTTTAAGGATAAAATTATGACTAAAAAATTCGTACTAATTGGACTAGCAGTCATTTTGTTCGCGGGCGTTGCTACAGCAGCGGTATTATTCCTTTTTCCATACGAGCCAACTCAACCCCCGACTACAGACGATGCTGGTTCTACACAACCAGGGATCCAAGAGGTATCTAACGCGAATAACAAATTTGCCTTTGATTTGTATTCTGAACTAGATAAATCAGAGGGTGGAAATATATTTTATTCTCCGTATAGTATTTCCGCTGCTTTGGCAATGACTTACGAGGGAGCAAAAGGACAGACCGCGGACGAGATGAAATCTGTTTTTTATTTTCCGGAAAGCAATATTTTGAGACCAAATTTTGCTGCAAATTATAATGAGATCAATAAAAAGGACAAACCTTATAAACTAAGTATTTAAATTTAAACATATTGCACTTAGCGATCATAATTGGGAAGCTGTTGGATCAACAATCACCATTGAAAAAGATGGCTCTTATACAGTTAAATTTGGACGCCCTGGAATGATGGAAACAAGAGCAGGAAAATTAACAACATGTGAGCTAGGCGAATTAACCCAAATTATCAATACTGTAAATGTATTTTCCTTGAATGATGAATACACCGGACCAAGAAAAACTACAAAATCATGGGAACAATATAATTTGATTATTGAAACTAAATCTGGTTCTAAATCAGTTAGTTTTCATTCAGAGGATGAAACAGTTCCGCAAGCTCTGCATGATATTGTTAATACAATAATTGAGTTGACAAAATAAAACTGACTCGGATTTGAACTTTCCGTTTCTTTCGGTCACTTGACCCATCGCACTCCCCTCATTTTAATTGTCGGCTTAATAGCGATATAGCGAATAACTTCGTCGCACTCGTTAAACCGCACGCGTTAGGTGAAAATTAAATAAAAGAATTTGCCGCCTCAGCCAAGGGCTGATCAGCCTCCGGCTGAAAAGAAAAACTTGTTTGTCCGCCTCCGGCGGAAAATTGTCAGCGGCGCGGCGAAAACCGTCCGAACTATTTCAAGAATAGACCACAATTCAAAACTTTTGTTCACTACGCGGAAGAAAAACTAAGTGACCTAGAGACGCTCGAGAATCGCGGAGAAGAGCTGAGGGTTTACAAAATTCCCGAAGAAAAATTTTTTGTTATCAACCAGTAAAGGAGGAAAAATTATTTGATACATCCGATAACACCAGATATAAGGTTCCGCCTCGCTCCACCCATATTGCTCTCTACGGTCGCAACATCTCATATCTGGAAACGTTATACGAAATCAAAAAAGCCCCTATGATAAAAAAGTATTTAAAAACTAACTAATTAAATAATTCTATTATGAAAAACGAATCAAATAAATATTTTAGATTTATTTACATTATCTATATTTTATTTTGGTTTTTCGGATTTTCTGTTGCATTCTTTGCCTTGACATTTATGATAAGGACAATATTATCAGTTGGTTTTTTATTATACGATCAAGCAGGACTTTTAGGCATTATTTTTATATTACTATTTGCAGTATTTTTTGTAATATCTTTCTTTCCAGTTTACCTTCTTGTCAGACTTGCATACACTAGATTTTATAAATTATTTCCAGTTTCTGAAAAATATAAAGAATATGTAAAAATATTTTTATACTCTCTTAATTATATCTTAGGATTATTTATCTTCAATAAAATGGTTGCAGATTTTGATAATTTCTTTAAAAATACCATTATCATATATATTATAACCTTCATTTTGATTCTTGCTGTAGATTTTTTATGTGATAAGATATATCTTGCCATTAAAAATAAATTTAGGTCCAAAAAATAAAAAGGAGCTTTTTTGACTCAAGGGGACGTTGCGCTTTCGTCGCTAACCCGCTATCGCATTAGTTATACTATATACGGATTAAGAAAGTTATTGTATAATTTTTATACCGTTGTTAAAATTAATAATTAGTCGACCTTTATTGATTTTACTAGACTCTTAAAGTTTTTATAGCATTATGATAAATCAACAATTGCTTGATTATATCGAGCAACAATTACAACAAGGAATAGGTCAGGAAGAGATCAAAAACGCTCTTCTTTCCAAGGGGTGGCAAAAAAAAGGACATTGAGGAAGCATTTAATTTGGCGAGACAGCCGGAGCAATCGGCTTCCTATAATGTGCCAGAAACCACTACCTTTCCACAATCAAGTATTTCATTGGTCAAAACTTCCAAAAAGCCGATAGCCATGATTATTTCTGTAATTTTTGGTGTTGTTATTATTGCGGGTGGCGTTTTCGGCTATTTTTATTATTTTCAGTCACCAGAAAGAATTGTCCAGAAAATGACTGAAAAAATGGCCGAAGTAAAATCTCTAGAATATACGGGACAAATTACGGCCGAAATAGAAACTAATAATCTTTTCGCCATTTCTCCCTTAGGAAATAGCAATTTTCAACAGCCAAAAGAAGAACCATCACCAGCCGAACAAAAAGGTAAATTTTCAATAGATTTTAGCGGTGCTTCGGATCAGCATGATTTAAATAATCCAAAGTTGATGTTTAGGTTTGATATAAACACAGATATGTTGCCTCAAGCCTTTGGATTTGGACTAGAAGTAAGAATCGTTGATAAGATAATCTATTTTAAATTAAGCAATGTTCCTGATTTAGGATTTTTTGATTTATCTTTCTTAAAAAATCAATGGATAAAAATTGACCCTGAAACAATAAAAAAACAATTCGGATTAGAAGAATTAGAAGAACAGACCAAACAAGCACAGAAAGAACAAGAATTGTCGCCCGAGCAGATAGAACAGATAAAAGAAGTAGCTACTCGCACGAAAGTATTTAAAATTACAGAAAAGATGTCAAGTGAAAAAATTGACGGTATAAACACCCATCACTATAAATTTGTGATAGATAAAGAAGGGCTTATAGAGTTATTTACGGAAATAAGCAAGATAATGCAAAATGAATCTTTAACTGAAAAGGAATTACAAGAACTAAACGGGTCACTGCAAGCGATAGAAATATCTGAGGGGGAAATCTGGATCGGAAAAAAAGATTTGTTGCTCTATAAAATTCTCTTAGATTTGAATATCAAGGAAACAGAAAAAACAAAAGCAGAAGGCAAAATTACTATGTCTATTCAATTTAAGCATTATAATAAATCAATATGGATAGATATTCCGGCGCCAGTAAAAACATTGGAAGAAATTATGGGTGGATTGTTTGGCGGATTATTTGGTGGAGGTTTGCAAAACTTTGGACCGAGTTTTCAATTACCAGGTCAAAAATTACCCGAATGATGGACTGGCTGATAATTAGAAATCAGCGTCGGGGTTTTCTTGGGAGAAAGTTCTAACTTTTTTCAGTAAACACCACAATTCAAAACTTTTGTAAACAGAAACGCAAAAGAACGAACATATTTTGTCCTACAATCATGACACATTTTCTGTAATTCGTATATACAGATTAAAAAAGTTAATGTATGATTTGATTGGTTAATTGGCAGTTTTTTGAAAGCAGAATACGCGGAAGGAGTGGTTGGATGAAGTCGTCAAGATATTACCAGAATTGTCTGCAGATTATGATGAGCGTTTCAAGTTTGCTTCTTTTCTTCAGCGGGTTTTTTTTAAGCAAAGAAAATTTGAGGATTTCCCTTTTATTTTTACTCGTTAATCTTGTCGCGGGATATTTAGGCGCCGATTTTAAGTATAAAAGATACAAGGCGATAGTGGAGGAGGTGGAAAGCAATATTTTACTGAAAAAGTTAATGCCTTCCGCTTTTTATCAAAGATGGCTTCAGATATTCGGCAGAGGCAAAGATGTGGTTGTGTTTTTTTTGGGCCTGCTTTTAGGGAAGGGATATTGGCTGCTTGCCGTTTTGCTTTTGGTTTTTCAGTTGTTTGATAAAATTATTATGAGTGAATTGGTTTATAAAAGAGAACAAGCCGTGCTTTATGATAAAAATCAATTAAAAAATTAAAAAGGGCTTTCTGGACGAAGGCCTTTTTTGTTTTATTATAAAAAAGTCATGTTTTCATAATGTGGTTGACTTCTTTTTAATGGCGCGTTATATTAAAAATAGTATATATAAAAACGGAATTTTTTTATTGGATTAATTATAAAAAAACATGAATTCTGAAAGATTTAACTTGGGGCGTTTTGAAAAAGGCCCGGAACAAAAAGAAGAGAAAAGAAGAGAACATCGAAAAAATAGTTATTGAAAGATTAAACGAAGAAATTAAAGAACTGGGAATGGAGGAAGAAATGGAGGAAGGGGCGGCAGAAAAGCGAAAGGCGAAAATTAGCCCTTTGAAAAAAGCAGCGCTTGTTATTTCTGTCAGCCTGGCTATGTTTATGGCAACGGAAAGCATGGCATTGGCGGGCAAATACAGCGATGCGCGCGGTCGATCAAAAGATATGTTTGAACAATTAGACAGAGAAATAGTAAAAGACAAAGAAAGAAAAATAGAACAGGCAGAAGATTTCGCAACTCTCAAGAGGCCATACAAAATGGAAGACCTGATGCAGCAAATGGAACCGGAAGCAAAAGAAAAACAAACCATTGAAAAGAAAGAAGCAGGCAAAGAAATGAGCAAAGAAGAAATTGAGGCCAAAAAACAGAGCCTTTATGATGCGGCCATAGAAAGCTTTAAAACTGTTCTTTCAAAAGAAAGAGATTTCTCTCGGATTAAAAATAAAGGCTTACGTAAATCCATTGAAAGCCATGAAAAAAGCTTTAGGGCAGAACTGCAGACAATTGTAGGCCAGCCTGAAAAAGTAGAGGTCTCTTTTGACATCGAAAAGAACCAGGTGATTTTCAGCGGCACTTATACTCATCCCGTATCAGGCACTGAACAACCCTTTAAACACATTTTTGAAGCTAAATAAAAATAATTATGCAGGAAAAACTTCAATCAATAATTGAAAAATCATCGCTGACAGAATCCCAAAAAAGATTGTGGTTAAATTTCATTCAAATCACGCCAGACCCGGAAAGTCTTAAGGATATATTAGACGCTTTTGAATCTGACCCTAAAAACCTAGAACTCCTTACGGATAATCTTGAGAAAAAAGCAAAAGCGCTTTCAGACCCGGACGATAAAAAGTGGAAGGCTGTTGTAGAAGAAGAGAAAAAAATCCTTGGGTAGTAACTATTTTAACCACAGAACTTCTTTCGCTGCGCGGACATTACCGGGCCTTCTGGACGAAGGCCTTTTTTGTTTGTATTATAAAAAAGTTATGCTTTCGTATATAGACTTAAAACCGGGGACAAAATTTGTTTTGAATGGCGAGCCGTACGTGGTTTTGGAATATTCTTTTGCCAAAAAACAGCGGCAGAAGCCAACGGTTCAGACTAAAATTAAAAATCTCATCACCGCCAGCGTGACGGAGCGTTCTTTTACGCAAAATGATAAGATAGAAGAGGCAGACATTGACACGCGGGACATAAGGTTTTTATATTCAAGAAACGCTGAATATTGGTTTTGCGAGGCGGATAATCAACAAGAGCGTTTTAATCTTGAGGAAGATATTGTTGGCAAGAAAGGCCGGTTTTTGAAGGAAAATTCTATCGTTAAGGCGCAGGTTTTTGATGGGAAAATTATTGGCATAGAGGTGCCGATAAAAGTGGATTTAAAAGTAACAGAAGCGCCGCCGGCGGTAAGGGGAAATACGGCCCAGGGTGTTACCAAGACGGTGGTTTTGGAAACAGGCACCGGTATAAATGCGCCTATTTTTATAAACGAAGGAGACGTGCTCCGCGTAAACACGGAAAAAGGCGAGTATGTGGAGCGCGTTTATAAATCATAAAATCACGAGAACATTAAATCATTAAATCACCAGAGATATGGATTATAAGGATAGTCTTAAAATAAAAATGGATGATTACGTCCACTTTGTTTATAGAATTACTAAACTTTTGCCGAGAGAAGAGATTTACGGCATAGTGTCGCAAATTAGTCGAGCAGCCCTATCAGTTATTTTGAATTATATTGAAGGGTATGCAAGAAGAAAGCCTGCGGTTCAATTAAATTTTTTTGAAATTTCTTACGGATCTTTGAAGGAGTCGGAATACTTGTTACGTTTTTCATATGAGGAAAATTATTTAAGCAAAGATGATTATGACTTGGGTAGTAAAATGGCAGACGAAATAGGCGCAATGTTGTATACGGAGATAACCAATCTGGAGAAAAAAATTAAACGTTAATGTTTTAATGATTTAATGTTTTAATGATTTAATGAATAAGTTTTATTTACAATTGGAAGAGGAAATAAAAACTAACGACGGTGAGAGTTTGAAAGACGAAGAATTGGTAATGAAGGCGGTTGACAACCCGCGTCTTTTTGAAATTTTTGTGGACAGATATCAGGATGTTTTTTTAAGAACGGCCGGAAGGGTTTTGCGAAGCAAAGAAGATTCAGAAGATGCTGTTCAGGAGGCTTTTGTAAAAATATACAAAAATTCTAAAAAATACAAAAAACAGCCCGGCATCGCTTTTAAGAGCTGGGCTTTTAAGGTGCTTATGAATTGTGTTTTTACCTGTTACAGGAAAATGAAAAGAAATTTCAACGATTCGGAATATATGGATCAGCTTTTGTATTCCGGAGATGAGAATATAGACAATACTTTTGAGAAAAAAGAGCGCCGGGATGAAATAGAAAGCGTTTTAGACGGAATGCCGGAAGAATTGAGCGATTTGATGAAAGAGCATTATTTAAAAGACAGACCTTACGCAGAAATTGCTTCTGCCAAGGGGATTAGCTTGGCCACTTTAAAGATGAAACTTTTTAGGGCGCGTAAGAAGTTTAAAGAAGTATTAGAGGATATGTAAATATTTGAATTATGTCTAGTGAATTAAAAAAACGAATAATGAAGAAGGTATACGTTATTTGGTTTATCAGAAAGGTATCTCCGGCCGTGTTTTTGTACATGCCGTTTTTGGCGACCGTGGCCTTAAGAGAAATCGCCAATGAGTTTTTCGTGGCCAAAATCGTGGATAATTTTTTGTTTTCTTTGAATGGCGGTGTTGGGGCAACCATGAATTATCTTGTTTCCGCCCTTGCCAATACTCCGGTTTTGCCGACTTTAGTTATTCTGTTTTCCTTGTCCGGATTCGCGGCAATTTTGTATAAATTGGCGCAAAAGGTTAAAAGCGCGCGTTTGGTGAAGAGTTACTAATTTTTTCTGATTGGATTTTGAGGCGGCCCTTTATGGGCCGCTTTTTTTGTGGTAAAATTTTTTCATTGTGGGACAGTATAATTACAAAAAAACAGAAAAAAAGTGGGCTGAAAAATGGGTGAGAGATAAAACTTTTACTCCTGATTTGTCCGGCGCTAAAAATCCATATTACGCCCTTTTTATGTTTCCTTATCCTTCAGCCGAAGGTTTGCATATCGGTAATTTTTACGCTTTCACTTGCGTGGATGTGATGGCGAAATATAAAAAACTTCAGGGGTTTGATGTTTTTGAGCCAATTGGTTTTGATGCCTTCGGGCTTCATAGTGAAAACTACGCGTTAACAATCGGAGAAACTCCGCGGAAAATGCTAAGGCGAACCGAAGAAAATTTTAGAAAGCAGTTAAAGATGGCCGGTCTTGGCTGTGACTGGACAAGGGAGGTGGATACCGCTAACCCGAATTATTACAAATGGACGCAGTGGATTTTTACAAAACTTTTTGAGCGAGGTTTGGCCGTGCGAAAAGAATCTTTGGTGCACTGGTGTCCGGGCTGTAAAACTGTATTGGCCGATGAACAAATTGAAAACGGTGTCTGCGAAAGATGCGGCAGTATCTCGGAAAAGAAAAAAATGAAGCAGTGGTTTTTTAAAATTACCGATTACGCTCAAAGGATTTTGGACGGCTTGAATGAGATGGATTGGAGCGAAATTACAAAAGCGGCGCAGAAAAACTGGATTGGCAGGAGCGAGGGAGCGATTATCAAGTTTGAGGTTCAACCTCCAAACATTGATACGTCGGCTCAATTTGGGGAGGTTGAACCTCAATACATTGAGGTTTTTACAACGCGGCCGGATACACTTTTTGGGGTGACCTATTTTGTTTTGTCGCCGGAACATAATTTAGTGCGGCAATTTACTACTGACGAACAAAGGGAAGAAGTGGAAAAATATATAAAAGACACAGCATCTAAATCGGATTTGGATAGAATGGAATCTAAGGAAAAAACAGGGGTGTTTACCGGCGCTTATGTTATAAACCCGGTTAATAACGAAAAAATTCCCGTGTGGGTGGCGGATTATGTTTTGATGGGTTATGGCACGGGCGCCATTATGGCCGTGCCGGCGCATGATGAAAGAGACTGGGAATTCGCCAAGAAATATGATTTGCCGATAAAGAAAGTGGTTGAACCGCCCGCCTTGTTACGCATTCCTCGTAATATTGAAGATATTGCTGCCGGCGCGAAAGAAGAAATTAAAATTGAGGCAGAATACTGGTCCGCGGAAGGAGTTAATATAAATTCTGAATTTTTGAATGGCCTTGCAACAGATGAAGCAAAGAAAAAAATGACAGAATGGCTGAAAGAGAAAAATTTGGGCAGAGCGAATATTAATTACAAGCTTCGCGACTGGTGTATTTCCAGGCAAAGATATTGGGGGCCGCCAATACCTGTTATATATTGTGAAAAATGCGGCATTGTTTCTGTTCCTGAAAAAGATTTACCTGTGTTATTGCCTGATTTGGAAAAAGAGTGGGAGCCGGCCGGTGATGGCAAGGGACCATTATCAAAAGTGGATTCGTTTGTAAAAACTGAATGTCCGAAATGCGGCAAGCCGGCCAAAAGAGAAACCGATGTGATGGATAACTTTTTGGATTCTGCTTGGTATTATTATCGTTACTTGTCGCCTGAAAATGGCGAGGAAATTTTTGATAAAAAGATTGGTGATAAATGGCTGCCGGTTGATTTTTACGTGGGCGGTAACGAGCACGCGGTGCTTCATTTAATGTATACCCGATTTATTACTATGCTCCTGCGCGATTTGGATGTTGTCGATTTTGACAATCCTTTTAAGAGATTTCGGGCAAACGGAATGATTTTAAAAGACGGCAAAAAAATGAGCAAATCAAAAGGTAATGTGGTTAATCCCGAAGAGTATGGTGAAAAAGTAGGCTACGACGCGTTAAAGTCTTATCTGCTTTTTTTGGGTCCGTTTGAAGAAAACAGGTCTTTTTCAGACGAAGGCATTTTGGGAACGATGAGGTGGGTCGATAAGATTTACCGGCTAAAAGATAAAGTAAAAGAAAGCGCAAAGGACGGAAATAAAGTTTTAAGAAACTTGCATAAAACAATTAAGCGGGTATCGGAAGATTTTGAAGGGCAAAAGTATAACACCGCCATCGCGCGTTTGATGGAAATGACTAATGTTTTGTCGGCCGCAGACGAGATTTCCCGAGATACATGGTTGAAGTTTTTAGCCTTGACTGCTCCTTTTTTGCCCGCTTTGGCGGAAGAAATGTGGGAGAGAGCGGGAAACAAGAGTTCAATTTTCGGACACAAAAATTGGCCCGAATACGATCTCGGTTTTGTTCGAGAAGATGAGTTTGAATTGGTGGTTCAGGTAAACGGAAAACTTCGGGGCAGTATTACGGCGCCCCGGGGCATAAATGAAAAAGAGGCAGAAAAGAAAGTGAGAGCGGAGGAGAAGTTTAAGAAATATTTAGAAAACAGGATTATTAAAAAAACTATTTTCGTAAAAAATCGCCTTATCAATTTTGTAATTGACAAATAGCTTGACCTTATTTGGGCGTTATGTTATTTTGATAAAATCATGCATAATCTAACATTTAACCCGATTTCGGTTACAAAAGGTTTTTTAAGAGCTCTTGAAGAAAGGCCTAGAAGTATAATAATTAAAAGGTTTGGCTTGCAGTCTGCTGTTCCTCGTACGCTTGAATCTATCGGCCAGGAATATGGAATTACCCGCGAAAGAATAAGACAGATTGAGGCTTTTTCTTTAAATAAACTTCGCCAATCGGAGGAATTTTCTTCTTTGGCTGGGATTTTTGATGAAATTACCGCCGGTTTAGATGCTATGGGAACTTTGGTGGAGCAGCAATATTTTTTGGATTCTTGCGCGGAGCATGATGGTCAAAAACGTCATCTTTTATTTCTTTTGGTGGTTGGAGAGCCATTTGAACGAATGAAAGAAGATGAGGAGTTTCGGTCTTGCTGGACAACAGATGTGAATAAGGCGAATTCTATCAAAAAAGCGCTTTCCGCTCTTCATCGTGAAGTAAATGACAAGACCCTGCTCCCCGAAAAAATAATTCTTTCTTCTTTTGGCCGATATCTGGAAGATAATATCGGAGAGAATGTGAGCAAAGAAATAGTTAAGGCCTTGCTTAAGGTATCCCGTGTTTTGTCTCCCAACGCTTTGGGTGATTGGGGGCATGCTCGGTCTTCCTATATAAGGCCGCGCGGTATGAGAGATTACGCTTTTTTAGTGATGAAGAAACATGGTTCACCCATGCACTTTTTAGAAACCGCTTCCGCGATACAAGAATTTTTTAACAAGCCTTCACATGTTCAAACCGTTCATAATGAGTTGATAAAGGATGACCGATTTGTATTGGTTGGCCGCGGACTCTACGCTTTGAAGGAGTGGGGTTATGAAGGCGGCGTGGTGAGGAATGTGATTGAGAAAATTTTGCAAAAAAACGGGCCGCTCTCAAAAGAAGAAATTATCAAAAAAGTTTTGAAAGAGCGTTATGTTAAAGAAAATACAATTTTAGTAAATCTGCAAAACAAAAAGTTTTTTGGCAAAGACGCTCAGGGCAATTACACGCTTTTATAATAATGAAATTTTTGTCTTTCTTTTTTAACAACCCGCTTTTTGAAGGATTCATTTATTGGATTAAAACGCTTTGGTTTTTGTGGGTGCCTTTGTTTTTGATTTTTTTATTCTGTAAAAGTTGGGTGGCAAGACTGCGCGGCCGTTATCTGAAAAATTTACGCTGGCAGCTTTTGGAAATAAAACTTCCTAGAGAAATTTATAAAAGTCCGCGCGCCATGGAGGTTGTTCTGAACGCGTTTCATCAGACAAGGGACGGAAATCTTATAAACAAATATTGGGAGGGGTTTCTGCGGGCTTGGTTTAGTTTGGAAATTGCGGGAATTGACGGTAATGTTCACTTTTTTGTTCGCACTCAAAGATTTTTTAGAAATTTGGTGGAGGCGCAGTTTTACGCCCAGTATCCGGATATAGAAATTGTTGAGGTGGAAGATTATACCAGAGCGGCTCATTTTGAAGATATGGAGGAATGGAATATGTGGGGCGCGGAGTTTGGTTTGACCAACGATGACGCTTTTCCTATCAGAACTTACACTGATTACGGCTTGCACGAGACGATTACCAAGGAAGAGCAAAAAACCGATCCGCTCACGAGTGTTTTGGAGTTTTTGGGTTCTTTGAAGCACGGAGAACAGGTTTGGTATCAGTTTATACTCAGAGCGACGAAAAAAGACTGGAAGGCCGAAGGCAAAAAAGCCATCGGCAAAATATTGGGGGTTAGCCCGGAGGCCAGCCTCGAAGAAAAATCTCAGGCCATGTCCGGCCTTTCTTCCGGGCAAAAAGAAATGATTAAAGCCGTTGAGAGAAATATTTCTAAACTGGGTTTTGACGTGGTTACCAGAGGTATGTACATTGCCAGGCGGGATGTGTTTGATTTTGTAAACGTGGTTTCTCTCATGGGGGTGATGAAGCAATATAACGCTTTGGACCTTAATGGTTTTAAACCTGTTAATTCAACGGTGGTGGATTACTTCTTTAAAAAAAGAAGGTCCGCGAGAAAAAAGCGGATTAAGCTGAATGCCTTTAGGAATAGGGGTTCTTTTTATTACCCTTATGTTTATTCTTCTTTTGTTTTGAACAGCGAAGAATTGGCAACGGTTTATCATTTCCCGGGCAGGGTCGCGGAAACTCCCACCTTTGGCCGGATAGAGGCAAAGAAAAGTGAACCGCCGGCCAACCTTCCGGTTTAATTATGTCTGAAAATAATAAAGTATATTTTGCGCAGACGAATTTCCGCAACCAGCGGACGCCTTTTGGTATTAAACAGACAGATCGCACCAAGCATATGTATGTGATCGGGAAAACGGGTATGGGAAAAACGACTCTTTTGGAAAATATGGCGGTTCAGGATATCAGAAACGGAGAGGGTTTGGGAATTATTGACCCGCATGGCTCTTTCGCGGAAAAAATGCTGGATTATATTCCCGAAGAACGCGTTAAAGACGTGATATATTTAAATCCCGCGGACACCGATTATCCGATCGCTTTTAATATTATGGAAGATGTAAATCCGGAACAGCGGCATTTGGTGGCCTCCGGATTGATGGGTGTGTTTAAAAAAATGTGGCCGGATGTTTGGTCTGCCAGAATGGAATATATTTTAAATAATTGTATCTTGGCGCTTTTGGAATATCCAAACGCCACGCTCCTGGGCGTAAACAGAATGTTGGCCGATAAAGAATATCGCAAAGAGGTAGTATCTAACGTGCAAGATCCCGTTATAAAAGCGTTTTGGGAACAGGAATTCGCAAAATATACCGAAAGGTTCGCCGCAGAGGCCACGCCTGCAATTCAGAATAAGGTGGGCCAGTTTACCTCCAATCCCGTTATAAGAAACATTATTGGTCAACCGAAATCCAGTTTTGATTTCAGAAAGGTGATGGACGAAAGAAAGATCGTTATTATGAATCTTTCCAAGGGTAAAATCGGCGAATTGAACTCTCAACTTATTGGCGCCATGCTTATCACGAAAATTTATCTGGCAGCCATGAGCCGCGCTTTAAACACAGCTCAGGAGTTTCCCGATTTTTATCTCTATGTTGATGAATTTCAGAATTTTGCCACCGAATCTTTCAGGGACATTCTTTCTGAAGCAAGAAAATACGGACTCGCTTTGATTTTGGCGCATCAGTATATCACGCAAATGGAGGAAAGCGTCCGGGACGCGGTTTTTGGCAATGTGGGAACTCATCTTGTTTTCAGGGTCGGCCCGGCCGACGCGGAGGTTTTAGAAAAAGAATTCGCGCCGGAATTTATGGCCGATGACATCGTTAATTTGGGTTTTGCCAGTATTTATTTAAAGCTTTCCATAGATGGCGTTCCCTCGCGGCCTTTTTCCGCCGGCACTCTCCCGCCAATAGAAAGAGCGTCGGAATCTAAGAGAGGGGAAGTTCTTGAGTTTTCCAGAAAAATTTACTGCGGAATAAAAGAAGAAGTGGAAAACCAGATAGGTAAATGGCATAAACCGATTTCGTCTGCCGGGGTTTTGGACAACAAAAAAAAGCCCGAAGATGCAGAAAAGGAATCGCCGCAGTTGTTTGAGGCGGCCTGTTCTGTGTGCGGTAAAAAAATTCTGGTGCCATTTAAGCCCGACGGCAAAAGACCTATTTTTTGCCAGAAACACCGTTCTTATCTGTTTGACGACGAGATAAAACAAGAGAAGGAAGAGGGTCTTTCCTTGCGTAATTTAAGCCAAAGAACCACTCAGTTTAGAAAAGAACCACACGTTCGTAAAAGCAAATCAACCCCGGATTTTAAGGGACTGAGAGAACTTTTGGAAGAAGCCGGTGTTAAAAAATCCAACAACGAAGAACAGAAAAAAGAAAAAAAATTAAACTCCGGTGAAAGTATAAAGTTTTAAGGGCGAAAAATTGTAGGCAGACAAGTTTGTAAGGATGTTATAAATTGGGAGTTGATTAATTTCTTATATTTGTTAGCCTAATTTCATGAAGAAGTTGGGTTTTATTTTTATTTTGATGATTTTGTTTTTGCCGTTCTCGGCCTTTGCCGGAGTGGTGATTAACGAGATTGCTTGGATGGGCACGGCGGAAAATTGGCGATATGAATGGTTGGAATTATATAATAACAGCGATCAAGATATTATTCTTGACGGCTGGGAGATTGAATTATCCCGGACAGAGATAGATTTTGTTATTAATCCTCAAGGCACGATACCCGCAAGGGGATATTTTTTAATTGTTTCTTCAGAAAATATTTTTTCCGATTACGATTATAATTACGCAAATCTTGGTGGCAAATTCGTTAATACCGGCACTGTTTTAATTTTGAGAGATGGTGAGGGTGCGCAGATTGATAAAATAGACGCGTCGGAAGGTTGGCCCGCCGGAGACAACGAGACAAAAGAAACAATGCAAAAATCTGGTTCTGGCTGGCTGACCGGTTCGGCCACATCCAAGGCACAAAATATTCAAATCTCAGGCGAAGATGGTGGGCAAGAAGACCAAGAAACAAGTGAAGAATCTTCATCTTCGGTTTCGTCTGAATATATCCCTCCCGAAGAGTTGCCAAGCATAAAAGCATACGCCGGTGAGGACAGGGTGCTTGTGGCCGGCGCGAGGGCGGAGTTTCGCGGTAAGGCTTTTGGCCTGAAAGACGAACCTTTGGATAATGCCAGATATCTGTGGAATTTCGGCGATGGTTCTGTAGGGGAAGGGCAAAACATTACTCACTTTTATCGTTACCCCGGAGAATATGTGGTTGTTTTGAGTGTTTCACTTGGAGAATATTCCGCGAGCGACAGGTTTTTGGCAAAAGCTGTTCCCGGCGAGATTTATATTTCAGAAATTAAAACCGGCGTGGATTCTTTTATTGAGTTTTATAACGCCTCCGGAGAGGAGATTAATCTTTCCGGATGGCGTTTTAGGTTTGCTTATCAAAATTATTTTACTTTTAGCGCTCACACGTTTATAAGGCCCGCCGGATATTTGGTAATTCCTTCTTCTTCGTCCGGTATTATTTTCTCCCAAGGCCGTGGTGAAGTGGAGTTTTTGTATCCGGGCGGGCTTGTGGCTGATTCGTTTGAATACAACGGCAATTTAGAGAAAGCGCAGAGTTTTTCGCGCTTAAATGAAAATATTGTCATCGCGCCCGAGAGCCCCGGCTTTAAAAACAAAGAGCCGGTTTATGTATCACAACACGTTGGCAATGATTATGATATTTTGGCCGACAACGTTTCCGGCAGACAAAAAGAGCAACAAAAGGATTCTGAAGAGAAACAGGAGAATTATGAAAATGAAGAAAACCGGCAACTTTTTGATAATCAGCAGGCAAATGTAGTTTCTGTCGCGAGCGATAACGGAAAATCTACCGGTAGGAATTATACAATTTATTATTTTCTGGCTGTTTTGACCCTGATTTTATTTGCCGGAATTGGATTTGTGGTTGTACGCCGAAAGAGTGGCGTTTAACATTTGTTCCAGTCGGAATTTTCTATTTATTTTTCCCCATAGTTCAAAGGAAAGTTCGCTTCGTAAGTTTCCGTTATCTATAAAATGTTCAATAGCTTCGGCTATTTTGTTTGGCTTTCCCGGTTCTACCAAAAATCCGGTTGCTTTATTTTCTATTATTTCCGGTATGCCGCCTACTTCCGTGGCCACGACAGGCAGGCGCGCCAAGCCGGCTTCTAAAAGAGTGTAAGGCAGGCCTTCTTTTATAGACGGCAAAACAAAAACATCAAAAGCCTTGAGATGGAGCGGGGCGTCGGGCAGATTTTCTATCACAAAGATTTTCTCACTTAATTTGTGATTCTTAATTTGTAATTCCAGTTCTTCTTTGTCTTCACCGAATCCAATCAAGACAGCCTGAAGCTTGAAGCCTGAAGCTTGAAGCATCGTGATTGCTTCAATCAGGTAGGACTGTCCTTTGTTTTTTGTAAATTCTCCAATTGTTCCAATCCAAATTGAATTTTTGTCGGCCGTTTCCTTAATTTTTAACCTGTCTGCCGACAGGCAAGATTCATGATTCATAATACCTTCTCGCGCTTTTTCTTTTGTCAGAAATCGGTATTCATTGAAATTGATTCCGTTGTGTATTGTGATTAATTTTTTTTCTCCCGTGATTTTATTTTTAATGGCGATTTGCCTGTCAAATTCCGAGACGCAGATTATCTTATTGTAAAATAGACAGGTAATTTTGCTGAAAAATTTGATTATTCTGATTTGAAAGGCAGAGCGTTCTTCATTGAATACCCAGCCGTGCGCGGTGAAAATAGTTATCAGGGAATAGCCACTAGCCATTAGTGGTTTCAGTATTCTGTAAATTAAAATGGCGGGGCCGGCGAGACCTCCGGCTTTAGAGCTATTGACGTGAATAATGTCGGGTTTGATTTTG
>Ga0210057_1001084_pt1 | contig 42366 bp, 45 predicted proteins | sample CryGeyCG2114_010_2_FD_183968 | JGI IMG/M metagenome (GOLD analysis project Ga0210057, IMG submission 183968) | Groundwater microbial communities from aquifer - Crystal Geyser CG10_big_fil_rev_8/21/14_0.10 (SPAdes) (version 2) | ecosystem: Environmental > Aquatic > Deep subsurface > Groundwater ... | reverse complement strand
CTTTATTACTAACACAGTGTTTATTACTTTATTACTAACACAGTGTTTATTACTTTAATACTAACAAAGAAGTAAGATGGAATATTCTAAACAAGTTATTGAGCATTTTACTCATCCTAGAAATTTTGTCAAAAAAGCGCCTAAAAAAGGCGAGTTTGACAGCCAGGCTCTTGCCGGTAATCCGGTTTGTGGGGATATTATTAAAATTTGGTTAAAAATTGATTCCAAAAGCAAAAAAATCAAAAAAATGGATTGGCAGACTTTTGGTTGCGCGGCGGCTTTAGCCACTTCCTCGGTTTTGTCGGAAATGGTAGAGGGAATGGAGATTGAAAGGGCCAAAAAAATCACTGCCAAAGATGTGGCGGAAAAATTGGGCGGATTACCAGCAATTAAATTTCATTGCTCGGTAGTGGGAGTGCAGGCATTGAAAGAGGCGATTGAAAAGTGGGAGAAGAGGTAAAGCGAGGCCTGCTCGATGGTCTTACAAATTTAAATACCTCCCACCCGTCAAATATACCATTTGCACCCGCTAAATGATAAAAAATTAAGCTAGCGGCTTCGCCTTCCACCCGCCAAAATTATATGATATTATAAAAAGAGGAGGATAAATGGCATTAAAAATTTCGGTTAATAAAAATAAATGCATAGGTTGTGGGGCTTGCGCGACAACTGCGCCCAACACATTTGAGTTGGATGACGAGGGAAAATCAAGGGTTAAAAATCCGGCTGGCGATGGAGAGCATTCAATTTTAGATGCTGCCAAGGATTGTCCGGTTGGGGCAATTACGGTTAAAGACGAAAAAGGTAAAAGGTTGTTTCCGGAGACATAGTCCGCCATCGTTCAATCTCTTTGAGAAATAGGTGATTATTCCTCTTCTCAAAATAGATTTCACTACGGCGGACACAACCCAATTATATTTATTAATTTAAGGTGTTGTGGAGAACAATGGCTGGTAAAAAATATTGGCAATGTCGGACCTGTAAAGATATCCACTTCGGCGAAAATGCGCCAGAAATGTGTCCTAGTTGTGGTTCGGCCAATGATTACGAAGAACTCGAACAAGACGAAATCAAAGACGCCTTTGTTGATAGCGGCGAGGAAGTTTAGTACTAATATTTTTTTCAGTTGATTTTCAGCTTGATTTGTTATAAATTATAATAGTTATAAAATAGCTGTTACAAAATAATTATTATGAGAATTTTAATTATTGAAGACGATCATAAAATTGCCAATGCCATTAAGAAGGGATTAGAACAGGAATCCTATGCTGCTGATACGTCTTTTGAAGGCAAAGACGGTTTTGGTCAGGCCATGACTATTGATTATGATTTGATTATTCTTGATCGGATGTTACCGGGTATGGATGGGATTAAAATTTGTCAGGCCTTGAGAGCTGAAAAAAACAAAACGCCGATATTAATTTTGACCGCCAAGGATAAAATGACTGACAAAGTGGAGGGTTTAGATGCCGGAGCAGATGATTATTTGGTTAAACCTTTTGCTTTTGAGGAACTGCTGGCAAGGATTAGAGCACTTTTGCGTCGGCCCCAAAAGATTACCGATAATATTTTGGAAGTCGGCGATTTAATGCTGGACAGGTTAAATTTTGAAGTCAAAAGAGGTGGAGAAAAAATCCAACTTTCCAGCAAAGAATTTGCCCTTTTAGAGTATTTGATGAGAAATGCCGGCCGGATTTTGACCAAAGATAATATCATCGCCCATGTTTGGGATTATGATGCGGATATTTTGCCTAACACAGTGGAAGTTTTTATTGGCTATTTGAGAGATAAAATTGACCGGTCCTTTCCCGATCAAGCAGCTTTAATTAAGACAGTTAGAGGTTTTGGGTATAAGATAGATTTATCAAATAAATGAAAATAGAGAAAGAATGACTTTTAAAACTGCCTATCTGAAATTAACCCTTTTCTATGTTTTGATTGTAATAATAATCAGCACTATTTTTAGCGTTGCTTTATATCAAATGTCTTCCAGCGAACTCAATCGGGGCCTAAATCGTCAAAACAGATTTTTACGCGAACTGCCACCCAATATTTTAGTGCCAATACCGATGGATCAGATGGAGCAAATCAGATTACAGCAACTGGCAGAAAGCAGCCATAATTTAAGACGCAATTTAATTTATTTTAATCTTTTAATTTTGATTTTATCTTCCATCGGCAGTTATTTTTTCGCCAAACGCACACTGCGACCAATTGAAAAAATGATGGAGGCCCAAAACCGCTTTACGGCTGATGCTTCTCATGAATTGCGGACACCTTTGGCGGCGCTAAGAGCGGAAATTGAAGTAGCTTTGCGGGATAAAAATATCAATTTGGCTTCTTCCAAGAAACTTTTAACTAGCAATTTAGAGGAGATCGAAAAATTGGAGGCCTTGTCAGGCGCCCTTTTGAAATTGGCCAAATATCAAGAGCAGGAAAAACTGGCCTCACAGGAGCTATTATTGGATGAAGTAGTGGTGAGCGCCTTTGAAAAAGTTGAAAACTTAGCCAATAAAAAATCAATTGAATTTAAGAATAATTTACAAAAAATCAAAATCCAAGGCGATAGAGAAAGTTTGAAGGAACTTTTTGTTATTTTGCTTGATAATGCCATTAAATACAGTCCCCAAAAATCAAAAATTTGTATTGATATTGAGAAAGAGAAAAAACAGGCAGTGGCGCGGATAAAAGATCAGGGTATTGGTATTAAATCTTCGGATTTGCCTTTCATTTTCAATCGCTTTTATCGGGCCGACATTTCCCGTTCTAAAGAAAAAGTTGACGGTTATGGACTGGGATTATCAATTGCCAAACAGATAGTAGATCTTCACAAAGGTGAGATTTCAGCCTCCAGCCATCCTGGCAAGGGAAGTATCTTTACCATTAAACTGCCCTCTTAATTTTTAAGCATTTTTTCAGGTTGCTCTAATACAATTAAAATAGAGGATAATTATTAATTAGTTAGTGGACAGGGGTTGCCGGCCTCCCTCCTTTGCCGGCAACCCCGCCTTCAATTAAATATCTACGGGCAATATTAACTGCCCATAGTTAGAAAGGAAAAAGTTGAATATCATTTTAAAAATATTGTCCTTTATTTGGAACAAAAAATTTTACGCCATAATAATCATTATTGCCCTATCAGTAGGGGGATATTTTGTTTATAAGAAGGTTCATTATAAAAGTAGTGTCAGTTACCAAACAGCAACAGTTGAGAAGGGAACCATCACTTCTTCTGTTTCCGGTAGCGGCAATATTATTGTGGATGAAGAGACAACCATTAATCCGTCAGTTTCTGGAACAATAACAAAACTTTCAGTTAAGTCCGGCAGCAAGGTCAAAAAGGGACAATTTCTTTTTTACATTTATAATCCTGATTTGGATATCACAGTTAATAAATCCTATGTTAGTTATTTGCAGGCAAAACAATCTTTGGAAGATGCCAAGGCCAAATTGCTGGAGGCCCAAAATAACCAAACAACTGTGGAAAATAAAAGTACATCTACTGACGAAGAAAAAAATCTGGCCGCCCAGAAAGTTACTGCCGCCCAATTAAATGTTGATGCCGCCTCTGTCAATGTTGACAGCGCCCTGGCCGATTATAATGCTCAAAAGGAAAATGCCGCCAAGCGGACAGTCACTGCGCCAATTGCCGGCACCATCACAACATTAAATATTAAAAATGGCGATGAGCTGGGCACATCTAGTAGCCAAGGCGGTTCCAGCAGCGCTTCTTCATCCTCTTCTAGTTCATCTACTTCATCAACCAGTTCTTCTTCCAGTGCGGCCATGATAATCCAAAATCTTAATTCTTTGAAGGCCTCGGTGGCTGTGAATGAAGTTGATATTGCTAAAATTTCCAAAGACCAAAAGGCCAGTTTGACTTTTGATGCCATTGAAGATTTAACTCTAACTGGCAAAGTTGAGGAAATTGATCAAACCGGCACCAATAGCTCGGGCGTGGTTACTTATAATGTAACTATTGGTTTGGATAGTTTGGATTCCAAAGTAAAGCCGCAGATGAGTGTTTCTGCTACCATAACAACCGAAGTTAAGCAGGACGTTTTAGTTATTTCCAGTTCTGCCGTCAAAACTTCTGGCGATAGCCGTTATGTTGAGATTATGGTCAATGGAAAAGTCAGCCAGCAAACCGTTGAAATTGGCATTTCCAGCGATACCCAAACAGAAATTACCAGCGGCCTAAAAGAGGGCGACACAGTAGTTACCCAAACTAGCACTAATTCCAGTACTGGCACAACCAGCAGATCTAACTCCAGTGGTGGTGGCTTTGACTTTCCCGGCATAACTGGAGGCGGCCCTGGCCGATAAAAGATGATAGAATGTCAGGATATTACCAAAGTTTACCAGACCGGCGATATAGCTACCACTGTAGTTAACAAACTTTCATTCAAAATTAATACTGGTGAGTTTGTGGCCATTATTGGGCCATCAGGAAGTGGTAAATCAACCTTAATGCATATTCTTGGCGCCCTGGATACGCTAACGAGCGGAAAATATTACTTCAATGGTCAGGATATTTCTAAGCTTAATGAAAACGAGTTGGCAGATCTTCGCCGGACAAAAATTGGTTTTGTTTTTCAGGCTTTTAATCTTTTGCCCCGGGCATCAGTTTTGCGCAACGTCTATCTGCCTTTAATTTATTCCCACGTCCCCCTGGAAAAGCGTGAGCAACTTGCCCGCCAGGCACTGGCTAATGTTGATATGGAAAAAGAGCATTTTAATAAACGTTCCAACCAACTTTCCGGCGGTCAGATGCAAAGAGTGGCCATTGCCCGGGCGCTGGTTAATAATCCTGAAATTATTTTAGCTGATGAGCCAACTGGCAACCTTGATACCAAAACTAGTCAGATTGTGATGGATACATTTAAAAAACTTCACAGCCTGGGCAAAACAATTGTCTTGATTACCCACGAGCATGATATTGCCCAAAATGCCAAACGGATTATTAGCCTTCGCGATGGGCAAATTGAAAAGGATGAAAAATTATGAAACTGCAAGATTTATTGCGAGAAATCTTCTGGGCAATCGCTGGCAACAAAGCCCGATCTGGGCTGACAATTTTGGGCATTGTCATTGGCATTGCTTCTGTTATTGCTTTAATTTCCTTAGGCCAAGGAGCAAAAAATAGCATTACCCAAAGTATCCAGTCCATCGGCTCGAATTTAATTATTGTCATGCCCGGTGCCCAGCGAACTAGCGGAGGATTTAGCGCTGGCCGGGGCAGTGCCTCAACCTTAACTTATGAGGATGCCGAAGCGATAAAAACAGAAATTGCCAATATCAAGGGAGTGGCGCCGGATGTTTCCCGCCGCTATCAGGTAACAGCCGCCGGTCAAAATACTAACACCAGCGTTATAGGCACTGTGGCTGATTATTCGCTGGTTCGCAATGTGGAAATAGATCTTGGTTCCTTTATTTCCGATCAACAAGTCAAAAGTACCTCCAAGGTGGCAGTTTTGGGTTCTTCCGCCAGAGATGATTTATTTGGGGAAGGCAATGTCTCTGTCATTGGTCAGTCCATCCGCATTAACGGGATAAATTTTAAAGTGGTTGGGGTGACAAAATCAAAAGGCGGCTCTGGTTTTTCTAATCCCGATGATGCCATTTATATTCCTATCACCACTGCCCTCCATTATCTCGCCGGCGGAAAAAATGTTTCAACCATTAATATTGCCGCCGAAAATGAGACAGTGATGACAGCGGTCCAAGAGCAAATCACTAATCTTTTGCTTGTTCGTCATAATATTGCTGATTCTATTTCGGCTGATTTTAGCATTCAAAATCAAAACGATATTGTCTCGGCCGCCTCCAGTGTTACCAGCACTTTTGTCACTCTTTTGGCCGGTATTGCCAGTATTTCGTTATTGGTCGGCGGCATTGGCATTATGAATATGATGTTGACAACCGTGACAGAGAGAACACGGGAAATCGGTTTGCGCAAAGCCATTGGCGCTAAAAAAAGCGACATAATTTATCAGTTTTTGATGGAAGCAATTGCCCTGACTTTCATCGGTGGCGCTTTTGGCATTGTCTTGGGTTGGATTGGCGGCTATATTATTGGTCAGTTTACTGGAATATCTACCGCAATTTCTTTGTATTCCATCTTTTTGGCTTTTGGTGTCTCGGCTGGGGTGGGAATTATTTTCGGCTATTATCCAGCCAGACGTGCCGCCAATCTTAATCCCATTGATGCTTTAAGATACGAATAAAAAAAGTTTAAAACTTAAAACTCAAATGTTAAAAGAAAATAAAAACTAAGATCAAGGAGAACAAAATGTCAAAAAAATTTCTAATCATTTTCATCGTGGCGATTTTAGCTGTTGGGGCCGGCGCTTTTTACGGGGGAATGCGTTATCAGTAGTATGCTAATCAAAAAAGGTTTAGTAATATGAGGGGGCAAAATGGCACACCGCCCAGTGATTTAGGTAATGGCCCAGCGGGTAACAGGGGAAGTGGCGGCTTTGTTTCAGGAAGTATTACCGCCAAAGATGATAAAAGCATTACAGTTAAAACTTCTGATGGCAGCAGCAAAATTGTCTATTTTTCCGATTCTACTACCATTGCTAAATCAGTTAGTGGTAGTGCTTCAGATCTAAGTGTTGGCGCCAATGTTACCGTGGATGGCACAAGCAATTCTGATAACAGCCTTACCGCCAAAAATATCCAGATAAGAAATCAGTAAAGGGAGCCAAGGGGAATTTCACCGCTATCGTGCTACACAAGTTTATCTTTTGCTATTAATTTTGCTTTTCATACCATTTTCTCATTCGTTAGGTTTTCACTCAGGGGTTCTCAACCCCGTTGTCTCCACAAAAAATCACCCTTACGCGGGTGATTTTTTGATGGTGGAGCCAGGGGGAATCGGACCCCCGTCCGATATTTATCCAGATTGATGGTTTACAGGCTTTAATAGGTTAAAAGGTACGAAGGTTTGATTGGCTTATTACGCCCGATCTCTGTCGGCCAATCAGCAGCAAAGCGGACGGCTCTCGCAATTAAGCGAGGGCAGGTTCAAATTGCTTGTTGGCAAATTTGAGATTGCTTATTGGATTAACGAGGCAAACAAGCTTGCTCGGCCTGCCATACAATCTTTCAAGATACCGTCGAATCCATATGGCCCCCACTATGATTGATTATATATTGAAATTCCTCTTTTGTCAAGCCAATAAAAATAATCTCAAGTTAATAATTCAATTCAATAAATCAATCTAAATGAGAAGCATAATAAGAATGAGGAACATAGACAAAATGAGAAGTATAGAGACAAAACGGGAAGCATAAAATCTAACTCACTTTTTTGCCTATGCCACAAACTGATGATAAAATTAAATTATGCAACGAGAAAGAATTGAAACAATTGGAAAGACGATTTTACTTCTTCTTGGTGCCGCAGCTGTTTTAACTTTGGGAATTATCGCTCCCAATGCAACTTTAATGTTAAAGTTATTCACTCAAAAAGACAAAAGATTGCGTCGCTATAAATCGCAATCTGTTAGAAATGCACTTTATCGACTTCGAAAACAAAAGTTAGTGTCAATTGGTGAGGAAAAAGGCATGACAGTTGTGAAAATAACGGAAAAAGGCAAAACTCGTGTTTTAAAATATCAAATAGAAAACCTGAAAATTCCACGACCAGATATTTGGGATCAAAAATGGCGATTAGTCATTTTTGATATTCCGGTTAATAGAAAATTAGCGAGAGAAATTTTGCGCGAAAAATTAAAAAACTTGGGTTTTTATAAACTTCAAAAAAGTGTGTGGTTGTATCCGTATCCCTGCGAAAAAGAAATCGATTTTATTAAAGAAGTTTATGAGATTGGAGATTATGTGCAATTAGTCGTCGCGGAGAAGATTGACGATGAGGAAAAATATAAAAAAGTTTTTAATTTAAGGTAGTAAAAATATAAGGTGTCAAACACGTTCAATATATCTATACGTCTAAACGTCTAACAGCGGAAGAAGAAGAAATGTTGCACTTTTAGGCATATGCCCAGAAGTGATGCAAAACCAAGACATACAAAGATAAAACGAAGAAGGAAATAATGAAGAATGAAGAAGGAAATAATGAAGAATGAAGAAGGAAATAAAGAAGGATAAGAAAAGGGGCGCCCGGGAAATCCCGGGCTATTCTTTGCCTCTCATTTCTCTTTGGATATCACGTTCAATATCGCGGCGCTTGAGGGCTTCCCGTTTTTCATACATTTTTTTGGCTTTTCCAACTCCCAATTCTATCTTGGCGCGGCCTTTTTTCAAATAAAGCTGTAAAGGGATAAGTGAATAACCTTTTTGTTGAAGTTGGCCCAACAACCGATTAATCTGGGCAGCGTGTAAAAGCAATTTGCGCGTTCTATCGCCGTTACTCACATCACCGATATTCATATTTATCAAAAAAGCCTCTGGTTTTTTGCCATGAATTAAAATTTTAGCAAAAGAGGCCTTTAAACTGACTTTGCCGGCCCGGATGGATTTAATTTCTGCGCCGGTCAAAACAATCCCCGCCTCAATTTTCTCCTTGATATCCCAATCGTGGAAGGCCCGACGATTGAAAGAAATTACTTTTCCCATTCTGTTTGTATTTTATCATGTTTTATTGAAAGAGTTGACAACGTATTTTAATAATGGCAAAATGTTTTTATGGGGCGCAACTTGAAAACTAAGCGCCTTTTTCAGAAAGGGGGAAGTGATGATGTCCAATTTTGCCACACTTTGTCGCAGAGCCCTATTCCTTGAGGAGTCGGCTCGGGAGCTTTTGACGCCTGAGGAAATTGCCGAAATTGAAAGGCAAGGCATAAAGTTTGCTGTGCCTCAACCTGAAGATGCTGACAACACCTTTTTTATTGAAAATCCGGATTATGACCCAACAGTCAGGGCAACCAAGTCCATCTACCAAGCCATCACCAAACCCCAAGATGGCAAAGTACCACTTCACTTTTGTTACACGAGGCGGATGGTAGAGGTACTGCGCGCCAGGCGAGAAGATGTCGTCAAGGACTTAAACGATACCTTATCTCAGATGGAACGGGGTATGCGCGACAACATTTGGTGTCGCTAAAGGAGGAAAGGGAGATGGGAGAGGTCGTAATTCCAGGGATTGAAGTTAGCGATTTTGCCTTTATTCCTTCTCTGTTGCCAGTTGGTTTAGTACGAGGCAGAACAATTGCCGAAGCTCAATTCAATGCTGTCCTTTTTTGCTGGCAAAAAGGTGTGAGAGCCAGAACTCCTAAACATCAGGAAGGATATCCTTTAGGCTATGATGCCAATATCACAGTGGTGGTAGAGGAGCCGTTTGCCGAGCCGAGGATTTTTACGCCCGGAGTTTGCGATAATGAAGCCGGGATTGAAAAATACCGACTGGAAGTGCTTTATGGCATTGGCGACTATCGAGTCGGTTTGGACTGGGATTACACCTATCACGAACGATATACGAGATACAACCAAGTTCAGCGGCTAATTCAAAAAATCGTCAATGACTGGAAAACCAAAGGCAGAATTTCTGGCCGGGACTACCAACTTAGTCTTTGGGATCCGGCCATGGATTTGGAGCGCGAAGATGCTCCCTGTTGCCAGATCATCAGTATCCGTTTTTTTGAGGTTAAAGGATGCTGGATTGCGGTTATGCAGATTCTTTTTCGCTCCCGCGACTTGATAAAAGCCTGGTGGCACAATGTTTGGGCTTTCACTGACTTCCAGCGCGTTTTTTGCAAGAAACTTTCTCAAGTGATCGGCTTTGAAATCACGGCCGGTCCTTATATTGATCATTCGTTCAGTCTGCATATCTATGGTAGCTACCTTGCCAGAGAAAATCTGGAAACAGGTTTGTTTCCAAGGATGTTAGAGAAGGGCTGGCAGGCGTTTGCCATGGATTCCTCTGTTCTTTTTCCCGAAGGAAAAATGCCGGAGATCCGCCGCTTTATCTCTGCCCAGATGGATTTCTATTCTAAGACAGGGCAGGCTAACGCGACTGAAACAGCCCTACAAAAGGCCGGCTACGATCTTAACAACTTTCCCTATCCTTCCGAGTGGGATGAGTAGTATTCCCCTGCCCCGCACTTTGCAACCAAAGTGCGGGGCTTTTTCTTGTCTTTTTCTTCATTTTTGGCTATTATTAAAACAAGATGAAAGAAGATTTAGAGATATTGCGCCATTCCACTTCTCATATTTTGGCGATGGCAGTTTTAGAGTTATATCCCAAAGCCAAACTGGCCATTGGCCCGGCCATTGAGGATGGTTTTTATTATGATTTTGATTTGCCGCAAGCTTTAACCCCAGAAGACCTGCCTAAAATTGAAGCCGAAATGGTCAAGATTATCAAAAAAGATCTCAAGTTTGAAAAAGAAGAGCTGACTAAAGAGGAGGCCAAAAAACTGTTGGGCCGATTAGACCAGCCCTATAAATTAGAACTTATTGAAGAAATCCCAGCCTCAAAGCTGACCATTTACAGAACCGGCAATTTTATTGATTTATGCGAAGGGCCCCACGTCACCTCAACCAAAGAAATCAAGGCCTTCAAACTTACCAAAATCGCCGGCGCCTACTGGCGCGGCAATGAAAAAAATAAAATGCTTCAGCGCATTTATGGTACTGTTTTTGAGAATCAAAGCCAATTAGATAATTATTTGAAAAATATTGCCAAAGCCGAAGAAGCAGATCACAGAAAATTGGGCCAACGGTTGAAAATTTTTATGGTGGATGATGAGGTTGGACCAGGACTGATTATTTGGTTGCCCAATGGCGCCCAAATCATCCAGGGATTGCAGGATTTCATCCGGGAGAAATTAGGTAGCGATTATCAGTTTGTTGCCACACCCCACATTGGCAGAATTGGTCTTTGGAAAAAATCCGGCCATTGGGATCATTATCGTGAATATATTTATGAGCCATTGGGCGAGGGAAGAAGCCAATATCTTATTAAACCGATGAACTGTCCTTTTCACATTAAAATCTACGGCAATGATATGCGGAGTTACCGTAATCTTCCCCTTCGTTTTGCCGAATTTGCTGATGTTTATCGCCAGGAAAAAACTGGTGTTTTGCACGGTCTTTTGCGGGTGCGAAGTATTATGCAGGATGATGGTCATATTTTCTGCCGGCCAGATCAATTGCAGGATGAAGTAATAAAACTTTTGAAATTAGCCCAAGATGTTTTGAAAATCTTTAATTTCACTGATTTAGAATATTATGTTTCCACTAAACCGCCAAAATCTTTGGGTAAAGAAGATAAATGGGGCAAAACCACTAAAGAACTATATGCCGCGTTGGAAAAAGCAAAAATTGATTATAACACAGAGGAGGGCGAAGGCGCTTTTTACGGACCCAAAATTGATATTAAAGCCAAAGATGCTTTAGGGCGGCTCTGGCAATTAACGACAATTCAGGTTGATTTTAATCTGCCTGAGCGCTTTGATTTATTCTATATAGATCAAAATGGCAAAAAACAACAACCGATAATCATTCATCGGGCAATTTTAGGGGCGATGGAGCGATTTATCGGGATTTTGTTGGAACATTATCAAGGACTTTTACCTCTTTGGCTGGCACCCGAGCAAATACGAGTTATTCCAGTGGGCGCTGATCATCGCAAAGTAGCCGAGAGTTTACAGCAGGATTTAGTCAAACTCGGCCTCCGGGCCACCACTGATTTGCGTCGAGAGACGATTCCCTTCAAAATCCGACAGGGAGAGCTTGACAAAATAAATTATTTGTTTATAATAGGTGAGAGAGAAATCAATAGTGATGGTAAAGCTTTTAAGGTAGCGGTAAGATACAGTGGCAAGGATCTTGGACCCCAAAAAATTGATGAAGTGATTAAAAAACTGCAAAAGGAGATTGAAGAGAAAAAGTAGCAGCTCGTAAGTACCTTAAATAGGTAATCAAAATCCCGAGGAAATCGGGATTTTGTGTAATATCTTCTGCCGGGAAAAAAGGAGGTGTCAAAGATGGCAAGGGTCAGAAGTCCGTGCAGAAGCCCGTGTCTGGAGCTGGCAGATGAGTATCTCGATGCCTACTGCAAGAACCATCGTGATTGCCGAAATGGTAGTATCGATTCCATTGTGTTGTTTATTCAGCTCAAGGCCTGTTTGGCGCCAGTTGGTGGACAAGACAGAGAGGAGTGGTTGAGAAAGCATGCTGGTTATTTCAAATCAGCAGGCATTGACCGTCTACCCATGCGTATCAGGCAGTACTTCGCCCCGAAATCCTAAAGAGAGGAGGTGAAAAAGGTGGCACTTGTTAAGCTGCTCCTCGGTGCAGACAGGGTCGTAGAGATGGAGACCCTGTTAAGGACGATAGGCCTCAGATCCAATGAGGTCATTACAATGACTCCAGAGCAGCTAAAGGACACCCTCGACAAAGCTGGTCTATCTGCGCCCAATGGTCAGGCATGGAAAGGCCGAATAGTTCCAGTTAATACAGAACAGGAATCGGACGGCCTAGACAATGCCATAGAAGCATTGGGTGGTAGGTTAGATGACTCACGTCTCCTGGGTATTGTACCACCGAAAAAGCCCACCGAAGAGAATCCTCGCGTACCGACAAAAAAGAAGGGGGACACAGCCCAATGCCGCCAAGAGCCAGAGTCACGAGGGAGCACTACCCAGTAGTAAAGACCTAAAACCCCGCCGTAAGTTTGCCCAATACGGCGGGGTTTCTCTTTTGTTTTTAGAGGTTGAATACCTCGTAGCTTACTACGAGGATGAAAACCTATTAAAAACAAACTTTCCCTTCAGGGATACCTCGCGATTTGTTGCGAGGTAGTTTATTTATGGTTGATTAATCTATCTAATAGTTTCCAGCGCCGTTTTTTTTCATCCTTGGGCACATCATCTTTATATAATTTTGCAGCCGCAGTTCCTGGCCGTGGCGAGTACTGAGAAACATAGGCTTTTTTAAATCCGATTTTTTTTACCAAATCAACCGTATCTTGGAAATCCTTTTTTGTTTCAGTCGGAAAGCCAACAATGATATCAGTTGAGAGACAAATATTGGGTCGGGCTTTTTTCATTTTCTCTATTAATTTTAAATACTCTTTTTTTGTATATTTGCGATTCATTTTTTTTAAAATTTTATTGCTGCCTGATTGGACTGGCAAATGCAAAGTGCCTGAAAATTTTTTGCTATATCTTAGCCAATCAATAAAATCATCAAAAATATCCTGTGGATTAGGCGATAAAAAGGAAATTTCACAAACTTTCTCAATCTTTTCCACTTTTTGTAAAAGTTGGACAAAAGGAGTAGGGTTTTTTGTGCTCCACCTCTTCCCTCGTTTTCCTTTTAATCCATAGGAATTAACATTTTGTCCCAATAGCATAATTTTGGTTAGACCATCAGCAGTTATTTTTTTGATTTCATTAAATATTTCCCTTTGAACTCTTGAAACCTCTTGACCGCGTGTATAAGGTACTGCACAATAAGTACAAAAATTATCACAACCAAAAGTTATTGGCACAAAACCAAGTTTTGGTAAGAATTTTTTTGGTTTAATTTTGAATTTTGAATTTTGAATTTTGAATTTCTTTAGGTATTTTGGCAGATTTTTGATAAAATCTTGACTTTCAACAATGAGATCAACCTTTTCACCTAATTTTTTCTTATCTTTTGGTAAAACACAGCCGGTCAAAATAATTTTTGGCTGTCTTTTGAGTGCCCGCCAAACTTTAATTTTGCCAAAAATACGATCAACTGGTTTTTGACGAACAGAGCAGGCAAGAACAATTATCAAATTAGCCTTTTTTTCATTAACCAAAGAATAGCCCAGAGCATTTAACTTCCGAGTTAACTTTTCCCCGTCATATTCATTATATTGACATCCGAGTACAAAGAGAGAAAAGCTTGTCACTTTTGTTCCGTTTTAGCCCCCACACTTGGTTCTTCTTTTTGTCCTTCAGCCGGTTTTTCTTCTTTTACAGCTGCCTCGCCCTCTTCAACTTTCTTTGCTTCTGCTTCAGCCTCTAATTTTTCAATTTGTTCTTTTTCTGCTCCAGCTGCTTCTTCTTGTTCCATTTCTTCCAATTCCTTTGCAGTTTCTGATTCTTCTACTAAGGCCACTACTTCCTCGGGATTTGCCAAAACTTCAATTTTTTCTGGGATAGAAAGTTGTCCCACTGTAATTCTATCTTCAAAATTTTTCAAGCCAGAAACATCTGCTTCAATTTCAGAAATCAAATACTCTGGCAAACATTCTACTTCCAAGGTGGTTTTATTGACAATTAAGTTTGCCCCCAGTTCCTTAACAGCCGGCGGCTCACCAACAATTTTTATCGGGATTTCAGTTTTAATTTTTTCTGTCATTTTTACCAGATAAAAATCAACATGCAAAGGTTCATCATAGACAGGATGAAGTTGGGGCTCATGAATTAACACTTTAATTGGTTTTTCATCTTCTATTTTTAGATCAACTAAAGAACTGGTTCCGGCCTTTTGAAAGATTTTCTTAAAATCACTTGTGGCTACAGACAATATTTGCGATTTGACTTGGTGACCATACAAAATAGCGGGCAAAAGACCTTTTGCCCGAAGCGCTTTAACCTTTTTACCTAAAATATTCCGTTTCTGGGCTTTTAACTCTATCTGTTCCATGGCTAAATATTAACTTTTTCGCCAGAGTTTCTCAAAATCACCGTCAAAGGCATCAATCACTTCTGCCCCATCCAAGACATCATCCGTTGTTATTGGTTGCAAAGCTGGTTTTTGGCCCAGCGGATAGCTTTTGCCAAGTGATTTTTTATAGGAAACAACAAAGACGCTATTGACTGGCGGGTGATTATTCTGGCAACTGGTTTGAAAAATTAGGGTATTGCCCCACATGCCCTTGAGTTGGATTTCTGAAATTTCAAAGGAGCGACCGCATTGAGGGCAAGTTAAGATTTTTTGGGCTTGGTGAAGAATTTCCTCTAAGCCATTCATCTATCCTCCTTTTTTTATCATATAATGTTTATAGTTAGTTGTCAAGTTTTCTTCTGGTTTGATTGGCGCTCGGGTTTGTCGCTGATCGACGGGTCCTGGTCGGTATTATCCATAATTTCTAAATCCTAATATCTCCCGATTGGCTAAAGCCAATCGAAGATCCACGATTTGGGCATAGCCCAATCGGGATAATTTCTAAACAATATCTAAATCCTAAGTCCAAATGTTCTAAATGGGTTTTGGATTTGTGATTTAGAATTTTGGATTTGTTTAGGATTGAAGAACCTGTCGCTACAGTTCACAGCGAGTTCACTGCGAGCTGCTCCAGAACCTTGTTTTCTCGCCTTGCTCGAAGTAAGTATTTAGTGCTTAGGATTTTCATTCAGATACCTCCCACCCGTCTGAGAAAGCTAGCATCTCGCCCCGTCACCCGTAATTATTGAATATTCTTCTGTTTTGATTTGCGCCATTTTTCTATTTCTTGATGGTTACCGGATAACAGCACTTCTGGCACTTTCATTTTTTTGAAAACTTCTGGCCGGGTATATTGAGGATATTCCAAAAGCCCGCCAGTAAATGATTCTTCTTGTAGCGATGCCTTATTGCCTAAAACGCCTGGCAAAAGACGGATAATTGTCTCCATCACAACCATGGCAGGCACCTCTCCGCCGCTTGTCACATAGGGACCGATGGAAATTTTTTCATCCACCAGTTTCTCCACCCTTGCATCCACCCCTTCATAGTGACCGCAGATTAAAACTATCTGTTTCTCCTTAGCTAATTTTTGTGCCATTTTTTGGGTAAATTGTTCACCGGTAGGTGCTAATAGGATAATTTTAGGTCCTAATTTTGATTTTAGCGTCGATAATGCTTTCTCTATGACATCGACGCGCATGACCATGCCGGCTCCGCCGCCATAGGGCCGATCATCAACCTGTTTGTGGGGTCCCAAACCATAATCGCGCAAATCTATTACTTCAATTTCAGCAAGACCCTTTTTTAGGGCCTTATAAATCATGGAGTAATTTTTAAACTCGTCAAAGATTTTTGGAAAAAGAGTAATAATTGAAATTTTCATCACAACCTTTCAATATTATACTTCAAAATATCAAAAAAGCCAAGATTTTCTTGACAATTTAAAGAGTATTTGCTATGATTTTTTTATCAAACCCAAAGGGGGAAGTCAAGATGGCAGGTGGCTGGATAGAATCCAAGGGTCGCAACCCAGGGTTTTTTCTGGGAGATCTTTCATCCGTTACTCTAGAGCAACAAGGTTATACATTGATTTTCTCGGCAGGCAGTGAACAATGGGAAGTGAGACTTGCTGATAATTGTCCTCCAAGAGATCAATTTATTGTTGGAAATCGGTATCTAGTAATGATAGAAAATAACAAGTTAGCCGCGATCTTCAGCTTTCCTACCCACGAGATAGTTTGGCCAGTAGCCGGAGGTTCGCTGGCATAAACATCAAGCCATCATTAACCGCCATGGGGGAGGCGGTTTTTTTCTTGACAAAATTAGAAACCCATACTATAATACAATTGCCAACAAAGGGTAACCTTTTGTTGAGTACCGAAAAGGAGGCGAGTCACTTGTTGAAGGTAGAGGTAACTGTACAAAGGGGGGATTCCAGCTTCGTTGGTCAATGTATGGAGTGCTACTATAAGGAGTAAGAACACGATTCTGGTCAATTGCATCTTGAATTCCAATCGGGGGCCGAGAGACGGTTCGTCCTCATGGGTTCTACATCCACAGAGGAGAGTGAGCGTCTGCGTAAATTGGCAGAAAAATTCAAGAAGGGTGCGATGTACCGATTGACTTTTTCCTCCCATGGTCGATGGCTTGAGGGAATCAGTGATGGCACTGAGCGTCTCTACAGCTTATAAAAGGATTACAATCAGGGGGATGTTCTTTCTGGGGCCTTTGACGTTTTCTGTCAGGGCCCTTTTTTTAACAAAAGATCGCCACAACTCCATGCAACATGTTGCATGTGACATGTCACAAGGAAAGGCGATCCTTTGTAATCGGCGAAGGTAATTACTTTTTTTAACTTTTACCTTTTACCTTTTACCCGCGAGAGCGGGATCCCGCGATGGCGGGAAACTTTTTAAATGATCTCGGTGGCTTTTTCTTCTCCACCTGCCTCTGGCTTTTCTTCTGGTTTCTCCTTGGCCTTTTCTTCCTCGGCCGGGGCTTCTTTTTCTTCTTTGCCGACTGGTGCCATCTCTCTGCCGCCTTCGGGTTCAATAATTTTCAGGTTAATCCGGGCGTTATTTTTAGCGCCCATCACCCGAAGGAGTGTTCTCAAGGCTTTGGCGGTTTTTCCTTCTTTGCCGATAACCTTGCCCATATCAGCTGGGTTAACTTCCAATTCAATTAAAACACCCATTTCATCCACTCGGCGATTGGTTTTAACATCGCCGGGATTGTCAACGATTGCCTTGACGACGTATTCAACAAATTCCTTATCTTCCTCTGCCACGGTTACTCCTACTCTATTACTTTATTACTTTTTTTCAGCAGGTCGACCCCCACTGCTTTCTTTTTCCTCTTTTTTATCAGGTTTTTCTGGTTTTCCCGCCTTCGCTGAAGCTTCGGCGGACAGATCTGCTGGTTTCTCTTCACCTTCCTTGGTCTCTTCTTCTTTTTTCTCTTCGGCTTCTTCTGTCTTGGCTTGGGCAGCCTCAAGTTTGGCTTTCTCTGCGGTTACTTCCTGAGCTCTTTGTTCTGATTCCTGCTCCCAGGCTTGTTTTTTGGCTTCTAATTCTGCCTCGTGCTTTGCTCTCTCCTTTTCCTCAGCTTCCTTTTCTGCTTCAATTTCTGCCTTGCTTTTAGCGCGGAATTTTTTGACCACTATTAAATCATGCTTAATCTTTTCCTTTTCTAAAAGACGCGCCACCCGATTTGAGGGCCGCGCTCCTTTTTTTAACCACTCTAAAACTTTTTCTTTATCAAAAGTAAGAGTTCCTCTTTTTGGATTATAATTACCAAGCGCCTGAATATATTCACCTTTTACAGGGTTGGTAGAAGGGGTGACAACGATACGGAAGGCAGGATCATTTTTTCTACCCATCCGTTGCAGTCGGATGCAAAGCATTATCTTTACCTTTCAATCTTGGGCTTACTCAATTTTAATTTTATCGATTTTTTGAAATTCTGTCAACATCTTTTGATTGCCTCGGATAAACTGGTCAAATTTCATTGGCTTTTTACCTTCTATTTGGACTTCTTCCAAAACTAATTTTTCATCTACTAATTTTGTTTTGTGGATAATCAATCGCCTGCCAGAAATTATGGTGTATGATTTTGGCCAAACGCAATATGCGCGAATTTGCCGCTCTATTTCCTGGGCGGATTTACGCCAGTCAATTTCGCCATCTTCTTTCTTGAGTAATTTTGTATATGAAGCTTGCTTATGGTTTTGTTTTTGAGGAATTAGTTCATCTTTGAGGTAGGGTAATAGGGCTTCTTTTAGAAGTTGGGATGATAAGGCGGACATTTTTTCTCCCAAGCTTCTGGCATTATCATCTTTTTCAATATTGAGCGCTTTTGTTGCCACAATTTCCCCCTCATCCATTTTTTCATTCATAATCATTAAAGTTACGCCGGTTTTTTCTAACCCTTGTAATATTGCGTTTTGTATCGGTGAGGCGCCTCGCAGTTTAGGCAAAATTGAACCGTGGAGATTGAGGGCACCCAGTGGCGGAATATCTAAAAATTCTTTGGGTAAAATTTTGCCATAGGAAATTAAGACAATAAAATGCGGCCGGGCATTTTCTATTGGGATTAAAGCTTGCTCGGTTTTCAAACTCTCTGGTTGATAAACTGGAATTTCATTTTTCAGCGCCCATTCTTTTACTGCTGGCGGTTTTAATTTCTTGGTTCGGCCGAGCGGTTTATCTGTTTCACTAACTACCAGTGGAACAGTTAATCCCATCTTTTTTATAGTTTCCAGTGTCGGCAAACTATAAGCTGGCGTGCCCATAAACACTACCCGATAGGCCTCTGGCTGTGCTTTTTGCGTTAAAATCATGCCATCAAGATGGTCTATTTCATGCTGCAAAATTCTTGAAAGCAGTCCATCGGCCGTTAATTTTATCTTTTTACCCTTCACATCTTGGGCCTCTATTTCAACCGCTTCTGGCCTTTCAATTGCCAACTCTAATCTTGGAAAAGATAAACATCCTTCCTCCATGACTGTTTTGATTTTGGAGGCTTTAACAATTTTGGGATTAACTAAAACTGTTAGCGGAATACTGGGCAAATCTTCATCAAATTTCTTAGTATCAAATTCAGCAATGACAATGCGTTGCAGCTTTCCAATTTGGACTGCTGCTAAGCCAATGCCTAAATCTTTCCGCATCGCTTTAACCATATTAGAAACTACCCGGGAAAGACGGCTGTCAAATTTAATCACAGGCAAAGAGATCTTTTTAAGTAATAGATTTGGAAATTTGATGATGGGTGGTAAGGCCATAATAAATGCTTTCCATTCTTTGAGCACAGCGCTGGGCACTGTACTGTTTAGCTTTCTTTTGAGCGTTTTTGGAAAAATACTGCCAGGTTTTTTCTTCTTTGAGAAGCTCCATAATTCTATCAGTAAAATCAAATTTATTCAAGGGGGTAAGAAATCCGTCTTTGCCACTCGTTATAATATCAGCCGGGCCAAGATAGTTTGCGGCTATTACTGGCGTGCCAGCTGCCAGCGCCTCAACAACAACTATTCCTTGGGTATCGGTTGTGGAGGGAAAAACAAATAATTCCACTTGGCCAAAAATCTGGTTAACCTCTTGCTTGGGTAAAAAGCCGGTAAAAGTAATGTATTTTGTTAATTGATGCTTTTTGACATAATCCTGCCAATATTTTTCCTCCGGTCCTCCACCAACCAAAAGCAGGTGGACATCAGGATAATTTTTTTGCAGATGCTCAAATGATTCCAGCAAAAAATCAATATTTTTTTCTCGGGCAATCCGGCCGACATACAAAAGAACTTGCTGGTTATCCAAAATATTGAAGTGTTTTTTCATTGGACCGGGATTAGAGCGAGAATAATTTTCCAAATAAATGCCGGTTGGCACAACTTCGATTGGTTTTTTCACACCCCAACCTTGGAGTATTCGTTTAATCGAGGGCGAAGGGGTGATGACGACATCAGCACTATTGGCAAAATTGCGGGAAATTTTTATTACCAGTGGCTTCATAAAGTGGCCAAACAGAGGAATATAATGAGTATATTCAGTTAAAAGAGTATGGTAGGTATAAACAAGAGGAATTTTGAATTCTTTGGCAATATGGCGGCCCATCCGACCCATGACCGATAAATGCTGGCAATGAATAATATCCAATTCCGGTACATCAGCCAAGGAAATGTGAGTAAGGCCAGGTAGGGCAAGGGGATAATTTTTGGTAGAACCCAGCCACTGGAAAGAAGGAACCCGGAAAACTCCTTCCTCTTTGGCGGCGTTTTGGTTGGCCGGACAAAAAATATAGACCTTGTGGCCCAGTTTTTCCAGCTCTGTTTTAAAAGTATCAACGGAAACCGCCACGCCATTGACTGTTGGTTTATAGGTTTCCGTAAAAATACCGATCTGCATTTATTTACCCCTATCACTATTATATCTTATTAATATCTCAGATGCATTGATAAAAAAAAGCGCCTTGCGGCGCTTGAATAGAGAGTGTCAGTGTTATTGAATAGGGGTCCAAATATGGAGCACAGATTGTTGCTTGTGCCAAGGATATGACACTTTTGCCTCGAGTTCATATCTCTTTGGCTCATAGAAGAAATCTGGATATCCGCATTTGAATTCGTGTTGGACGATGCGGATATCTTTCGGTAGAGTCACAAACAACCATCTTTCTGTTTTTTTTGTTGCATTGTAACTCAGTACCAGATATTCATTGTTTGCCAGAGAGGGGGATAGATCTGGTTTGGCAAGTGGATAAATACCAGGTTTCATAACGAGATTACCTATGTGAGAATTTCTAGAATCTAGAGTAATCAACCAAGCAAAGACTGCAATGAGCACTGCGCAAAAAAGGCCCAAACAAACTTTCTCCCATTTCCTCAAAGATATCACCTCCTTTTGATTTCCCTGAGGATGTTTAGATAATAGCACTTTTACTAAATTTTGTCAATGGTTTTACATCAAACTGACTGGATCGACATCAATCTTCCACTCATCGGGGATTTTTAAGAGCATTGGATAGAGTTTAATAGGTGAAGTTTTGGTTTTCAGAATAATTTGCCAGCGGAATTTATCCCGTTTTTTCTCCAGATAGGCCGGAGCTGGCCCCCAGATCTCAGCAGGAATCCGCCGTCCGCCAGCTGGCGGAGCGGATCGTTTTTTTAGCCAGTTATATAAATCCTGTGTCCTTTTCTGGCAGATAATTTCACGTTTGTGCTCGATGAATAATTTAATCAAATGGCTATAAGGTGGCAAATTTAATTTCCGCCTTTCCGCCAGTTCATTATCCAAAAACCCGGTAGGGTTTTTATTTTGTAAATAAGCAAAAAGTAGGTTTTCTTGGCGCTTTGTGACAATTAACCGTTCCTTGGTCATTTCTAAAAGTTTCCACAAAATAGAAAAGGCTTCTTCCTTCGCTTGAAAGTGGGGTAGGTTTAAAATTGTATCTGTGCCAAGAGCTAAAGTATAATCTGTTTGAATAAAGGGATAATCAAATATTTTCTGTGTTGCTACAATAATTGAGCCAGCAGGCGGTATATAATCCGGATTTTTGGCCTTTTCGCTATCAATTCTGATAATTGGTCTTTTAGGGAAAAGCTTTTTTAATACTTCCTCAATTCTTTGAGTGCCCAGCCCGTACATTTTTAAATTAACATTTTTGCATTTCGGACAATTTGAAGGGGAGGGCACTTTCCTCCCGCATTGATGGCAAAAAAGAATAATTTTTTTATTGGTAAAAGAAGGAACAAAAGGAACATTACAACGCGGACACCGATATATATAATCGCAATCAGAGCAACTATATATTCGTCCCCCACCTTTGCGAGGATAAAAAATTAAAATACTTTTTTTGCTCTCAAGGATGGGGTGTAAAATATAATCTAATTGTTGGGCAAGCGTTCCCGAGGAGGAATGAATTTCCACTTTACTTTTGGGAATTTGGAGTGTTTGCCAAGCAATTTTACCTTCTTTTATTCTTTTATAAATTTGAACAGATGGCAGTGTTGAGGATAAAATTAAATCTACACCAGCTATTTTATTTAAAAACATAGCCAAAGTTAAAAGATTATAGCGGGGAGATTGTTCTTGTTTAAAAGCCTCATTTTGGAAATTTTCTAAAATGATTAAAGATAGATTAGAAGGCAAAGTCCAAAATGCTTGGCGCGAACCAATAATAATTTTTACTTCTTGTTCTTGAATTCTTTGCCAAAGATCACTGCGTTGTCGAATAGTCAAGCGGCTGTGCCAAAGCGCAATTCTCGTGGGTGAGAGGAGCCATTTTAAATTCTCTAAATAGGTACTACCAATCATTATTTCTGGTAAAAGTAAAAGAACTGATCCACCCTTTTTGATGATATTACTTATTGTACGAGCGTAAAACGAGGTCAAAAGTGGTTGGGAATAAGAGACTAAATTAATATGATGAATTTTATGATGATAGACAGGTTTAGGCAAAGAAATACGAAAGTTTGAAAGATTAGCTTTTCTAGAAATATTTGGTAGAAATAGAAACAAAATTTCAGATAAGGTGCATTGATAATAACGGGATAGCCAAAAAGAATAATTTAATATTTCTTTAGAAAAAGCGCGGGAGGCAACAATATTTTGGATAGATTTTAATTGTTTAATTGGAATAAGTGATTTATAGATGATTTTAATGACAACACCCAAAATTATTCGTCTTTGAAAGGGAATTTGAACTAAACTGCCAACAAAAATTTTCCTTTCTAAATTTTGAAGAATTTTATAGGCAAAAAACTGCCGCCGGCGATCAGTTTTAACTTCTGGCACAACTTGAGCAAATTTCATGTTGACACTAATATACACGAAAATAGATCAGATTATAATATCACTAATTACACGGATATTCTTTTAACTTTTGACTTTTTCTTTTTGAATTTTTACCGTTGCTTTTATTAGACCGGCAAATAAGGGATGAGGGGAGAGGGGGCGGGATTTAAACTCTGGGTGGGCCTGGGTGGCGACAAAGAAGGGATGGTTTTTCAGTTCTATAAATTCAACCAATCGTTTATCAGGGGAGAGTCCCACTAGTCCAATTCCCTTTTTTTGCAAAATTTTATGATATTTCGGATTAACCTCATAGCGGTGACGATGACGTTCGCAAATCTTTGTTTTTCCATAAAGAGAAGCAGTTAGCGAACCTTTTTGCAAATTGCAAGGATAGGCACCCAATCGCATGGTTGCACCTTTGGTAGTTACTTTTTTTTGCTCCGGCATAATATCAATCACCGGATATTTTGTCTTCGGAGCAAATTCAGTAGAATTTGCTCCTTTTAGCCCACAAACATTTCTGGCAAGTTCAATGACGGCAGTTTGCAATCCCAAACATAAACCTAAAAATGGCAGGCCATTTTCCCTGGCATATTTAATCGCCATAATTTTTCCCTCAATTCCCCGATTGCCAAAGCCGCCCGGCACAACAATACCATTAACTTCATAAAGAGGTGATAAATCCTTTGTCTTTTCTATTTTTTCGCTATCTATCCAGACAATTTCTAAATCTACGTCATTCCACAGGGCAGCAGTTTTAATTGCCTCAGTCACTGACAAATAAGTATCTTTCATTGCCATATATTTACCAACTAAACCAATTTTTATCTTTTGCTCTTTTTTCACTTTAACTTTTTCTAATAATTTCTCCCATTTTATAAAGTTTGGTTTTTTTAAAGGCAAGTGCAATTTTTTGCAAATATAATTTCCGAGACTATTTTGCTCTAAAATAAAAGGCACTTCAAAAACACAAGGCAAAGTTGGCAAAGGAATTATTGCTTTTTCCTCTATTCCTCCAAACATGGAAATTTTAGCAATGGCGCTTGTAGATAATTTGGAACCATTATCATAACGGGCAATAATAATATCTGGTTGAATGCCCAAACCTTGTAGATCATGAATGCTGTTTTGCAAAGGTTTAGTTTTATACTCCTGCGTTGTTGGTAAATAGGTGATATAGCCAACATGGACAAATAAAACATTTCCCTCGCCTTCATCTTTTTTCATCTGGCGAATGGCTTCCAAAAAATGCAAACCCTCAAAGTCACCAACGGTCCCGCCAATTTCAGTGATTAAAATATCTGTCCTGTAAAAAGAAGCGGCCTCTCGTATGCGCGATTTAACTTCATTAGTTAGATGGGGGATAACTTGGACAGTTTTGCCCAAAAAATCACCACGACGCTCTTGGTCCAAAACCGCCTGATAAATATTACCGCTCATTACCGATGAAACTTTGGCTAAATTTTGATTTAAAAATCGCTCATAATGGCCTAAATCCAAATCTGTCTCTGCTCCATCGTCTGTGACAAAAACTTCACCATGTTCACCGGGGTTTAAGGTACCGGCATCAACATTTAAATACTGGTCAAATTTCTGGCAATATACAGAAAAGCCCCGAGCTTTCAAGATAGTACCGAGGCTGGCGGCGGTAATCCCCTTGCCGAGTCCTGACAGGACTCCGCCAGTAACAAATATAAATTTAGTCTTTTTCATTCATTTTCAAACTATTGCAAAAATGCTTTTATGTCAAGCGGATAAAATGCTACAATATAATTGATGAAAAAACGGTTTTTTGTTGCCATCAATTTACCCAAAGACCTAAAAGAAAAAATAGATACATTTTACCAGACCTTTTTGGCAGGATTATCTTTGCGCAAAACTTTGTTGAACAATCTCCATTTGACTTTAATTTTTTTAGGCGATCTTAACAAAACGCAAGAAACAAAGTTAAAAGAAATTTTAAAAGAGACATTGGCAGAAGCCAATTCATTTAAGCTGACAATTTCGGGCATGGGCGTTTTCCCTGATATGCATAGAGCTCGGGTTGTTTGGCTTGGGGCATCTGATCATGCTTTAAATCAAATTAATCTACTTCTGTATCGTAAATTATCCCAGGCCAATTTTAAATTAGATGGTCGGCCTTATACCCCACATTTAACTTTAAGCAGAATAAAACAGCGCGATCAAACTATTAAAACAACATTGCCTTTAATAATTAGCGAACATAAAAGTGAAAAGTTTGGTACCTTTATCGTTAATTCAATTGATTTGATGGAGAGCGTGTTAACAAAAACCGGACCCCAATATTCAATAGTTGAGAGTTATAAACTTAAATAATAATTAGTACTAAATGCACAAATTAACAAAATATTTAATTGAATCCGGTGTCTTAAAAACCCCCACAATCATTGAGGCCTTTGATCAGTGCCCACGGGAAAATTTTATGATCCAAGAATATCAGGATTATTCAATGGAGGATACGCCTTTTCCAATTGGCTATGGTCAGACAATTTCACAGCCCTGGACCGTAGCCTTTATGTTGGAGCACTTGGAGCCGAAAGAAGGCCAAAAAATTTTAGATATTGGTGCTGGCTCTGGTTGGCAATCAGCACTTTTGGCAAAAATAATTGGTAAAAAAGGCAAACTCTATGCTATAGAAATTATTCCAGAACTTGCCCAATTTTGTAAAGAAAATCTCGCCAGATTGAAGATTAAAAATGTTGAAGTTTTATGCACGGATGGCTCCAAGGGTTTACCAAAGTTTGCGCCTTTTGATCGAATCATTGTTGCTGCTGCTGCACCAGTTGTCCCCAAACCCTTACAAGATCAACTAAAAATCAATGGCAAGCTCTTTTTGCCGGTATCAGCGCCTGATGGTGATCAAGAACTAATATTACTTGAAAAAGAATCAGAAGAGCACTATCAAAAAACTGAGTTTCCTCATTTTGTTTTTGTGCCACTAAAAGGAAAGTACGGTCAAAACTATTGAGCAATGACTTGCGATTGACCGCTCCCCGGTAGCCGAATATCCTGTGGAGGAAAGAGTACTATCCAGGCTTTGCCGACGATATTAATTTTTGGTACTGGGCCTATATCTCGGCTGTCATAAGAGGATTCGCGATTATCTCCCATTAAAAAGTACTGGTCATTTTTTAATTTTATTTGATATGGTGTGGTGGAATCAGAAAATAAGGTTTTAATATCATCTGATAAATAATCTTCTTTGAGAAGTTTACCATTGATATAAATTTTACCATCTTTTATCGTTATCTCTTCACCTGGCAGTCCAATGATTCTTTTGATCCAGGTATCACGAGGAGCAATTGGCGGACGAAAAACAATTGGATCACCACGGTGGGGCTCATGTAATCGATAGGAAAGTTTGGAAATTAACATATATTCTTTATTGTGAAAATTTGGCTCCATACTGGGACCATCAACATAAAAGGGAGTAAAAACAAGATAGCGCAAAAGAAGGCCAATTATAAAAAGAGAGCCAAAATATTTAAACCAATGCCAGGCTTTTTGCCAAAAAGTTTGTTGTTCCATAAAATCCTTATTGGTGGTCGTGGTCCGATTTGAACGGACGACTTCCACGATGTGAACGTGGCGCTCTGCCGCTGAGCTACACGACCCGACTTTTTTATTCAAATGGATTGTACCCCGGGCACGGAGGCCCGGACATAAGGAATTTTACTATTGATGATATGCCCCGTCGAGGGAGCGACGGGGAAATCCATTTCTATTATATCTATTTCCGCCAGCATTTAAAAGTATGTTACAATGTATATATGGAAGTACGAGAGATTTTTACCAGTGATTTTTTCATTGCTATTATTGCTATTTCTTCCTTTTTAGTTGTTTTAACTTTCTTTTTGACAATACAATCAACATTTTGGGAAAATTATAAAAGGAGGCGCATGGAAATAAAGATTACTTCTATGAAGGACCACTATATTATTAATGGTTTTGGTCGAGTTGGTCGCCAGATTGCTCAAGAGTTAGCAGAAGAAAAGACGCCATTTGTCGTCATTGATAAGGAGGAAGTCTTTGATGAGTGTAAAAAGAATGGCTGGCCTTATATCCATGGCGATTCCTCTAAAGATGAAGAAGTTTTGAAAAAAGCAGGCATTGCCAATGCTAAGGCGCTTCTAATTGCAGTTGGCAGTGATGCTGATAGTGTTTTTATTGCTGTTTCTGCCAGATCTTTAAATCCTGATCTTTTTATTGTTGCTCGCGCTTCCTCCCAGGATACGGCTGATAAACTAAAAAAATTAGGTGTTAATCGAGTAGCTTTGCCCTATCAGATTGGTGGTTATCATATGGCAGTTATGGCTATGCGGCCAGCAGTGGTTGATTTTATTGATACTATTTTTGATTCCCGTCATGATGAATTACATGTGGAAGAATTACAGATAGAGGAAAAATCCCAATTAAAAGGTATGCCATTGCGCAATGTTTTACCACGTGATAAAAAGAAAGTAGCAGTTTTAGCTGTCAAGCGAGCAGGCGTCCCTTCCATTGTCAATCCGCCACCAGATACTATCTTGCAAGCTGGCGATGATTTAATTCTAATGGGGACAAAACAAGATTTAGATCAAATTGGAGAAGAGTTTTCGCCATGACGCCTATTTTATTTTCCATTGGATCGGTTAAGTTTTATTCTTTTGGTTTCTTTTTAGCTTTGGCAGTTTTGGCTGGTGGTGCCTTGCTTTGGTATATGGTGGAAAAAAGCCAGATTCTCAAGGGGCGGGAACAGGTTTCAATTTTTGATTTGCTTTTATATGTCGTTATTTGTGGTTTTATTGGCGCAAGATTTGGTTATATGGCAATCAATTATCAAACAGTTTCTCTTTTTGGTTTTTGGCAGGTTCTATTAAAAGGTGGTTTTATTTTGCCAATTGGCTTGGCAGTTGGCATATTAACTCTTGTTTGGTTTTTATATAAAAGCAATATCCGCTTTTTCCAATTTGCCAATTTACTCACTCCTTCTTTATTTTTAGGTTTAACAATTGGTCAGATTGGGGCATATCTTACAGAAAAAGGTGGTAATATTCCCATTAATCTTTATATTCTGCCAGCCTATTTTACAATTGCCATCATTGTTTACTTTCTTCTTAATCGAGTTAAAGATGGCATTTCCTTTTTTATTGGTCTCGTTGGATTTGGGATAGTTCACTTGGCTACTGGTTTTTGGACAGGCCAAAAGATATTACTGTGGCATTTTACTTTATATCAAATTTTTGCAATAGCGCTCTTGTTTTTTTCAATTTCTGCTATAATGTATTTACTGATCAGAGGAGAAAAAAATGTTTGATAAATTAAAAGAAAATCTGATTTTAAGTTATTAAAATGTTACAAAAATTTAAAGATAATTTATTTTTGAGAAAACAGCGCAAAGGTTTAGAGCGAGAGAAAAAAAGAATTCAAAGCCAAATTGAAGCTTTGAAAAAATTTCCTGATTATGGTACATCCGACGAGGCCCATACCGAAGCAGTCGAAGAATATGAAAGTAACTTATCACTAGAAACTAATTTAAGCAATTTATCCGAAGATATTGATAAGGCACTAAAAAGGATTAATGAGGGTACTTATGATAAGTGTGAGCAGTGTAAAGGACCAATTGAAAAGGGCCGATTAGAAATTTATCCAGCTGCAATTATTTGTGCCTCATGTACAGGCAAGACCAAAAAAAGATGAAATTTTGGTTTATTGTCATAGGTATCGGATTTATCATTTTAGATCAAATTTCCAAATGGTGGGTAGAATTTCATTACCCATTTTTTATTGTTCAAAATAACGGCATTATTTGGGGGTTAGGAGAACATTGGTCCCAATATTTGATAATTCTTATTTATCTTATTTGTCTCATAATTTTATTCTTTTTTCTCTGGCAATTTTTAAAAACAAAGATAATGTGGGGGCAGCTGGGTTGCGTCACAATTTTGGCTGGCGGTTTATCAAATTTAATTTCCAGAATAACGCAGGGTTATATTATTGATTTTATAAAGTTAGGTTTTTGGCCTGCTTTCAACTGCGCTGATATATTAATTATTGGAGGAGCAATATTGTATGGATATAGTTTTCTTAGGGACTTCCAGCGAAAAAGCCATACCCCGTAAAGGGTGTCAATGTTCTCAGTGCAAGTCAGATGATTTTCACGACAAAAGAAGGCGCAGCGCTCTTTTAATTGACCTGTCTCGCCGAGCCAAGGAGGATAAAAAAATTCTTTTGGATGCCGGGCCAGACATCCTTGCGGAATTTAAAAGTCAAAAGGTAAAAGTTAAAAAAATAGTGGCAGTAATTATAACCCATGAGCATCCGGACCACATTGGAGGATTGCCGGATTTATTGAAAGCAAACCCCACTTTACAAGTTTTTAAACCTAAAGAACAGAAATTGGAATTAGAGGGTTACAAAATAAAAACTATTGTCGTTCCCCATAAATTTGCTAAAAAATCTACTGTTTTAACAACAACAATTATAGTTAACGATAAACTCCTCTATGCCCCAGATTTTTCCGATATTAGACCCTTATTGCCGTATTTAGAAAAGGTAAAAGTGGCGGTTTTGGATGGTTCGATGTGGGAAAGGGATTTTGGCGGTCACCAGGCGATGAAAAAACAAATTGAATTAATAAAATCAGAAGATATAAAGACTGAAGTTTATTTTACTCATGATGGACATACTCACATTCCTCATAAAAATTTAGAAGCTGAAATAAAAAAAATAGGTGGTCAAAATTTTCACCTTGCTTATGATGGACTCAAATTAAAAATTTAAATCATCTCTTGGGTTATAGTCAGAACTTGGCCTTTTTGAAGTTTGCCTTGGAGAATTTCTTGGGCAACTAAATTTTCAATTTTTTCTTGCATTACTCGAGCCAAAGCCCTTGCCCCAAATTGAGGATCAAAACCAAGCTCGGCTAATTTTTCTTTGGCGCCAGCATCTAATTCTACAGTTATATCCTTTTCTTGCAGTCGTAGATTTAATTTCCCAAGCATTATTTCAACTACTTTTACCAATTCTTCTTTAGTTAACGGTCGAAAGGTCACTACCTCATCAAAGCGGTTAACAAATTCAGGCCGAAAAAGTCCTTTTTGCATCAAATAATTTAAAAGTTCATCTTTAAAGTTAGTCTGTTGCCCAGCTGAAATTTTTTGGCGGATAAATTCCGCTCCAGCATTGGAAGTGGCAATAATAATACAATTAGTTAAATCAACTGTCTCGCCGGTGGCAGAAGTTAGCCGACCCTCATCTAAAACTTGTAAAAATAGATTTAAAATATTAGGATGGGCTTTTTCGATTTCATCCAATAGTAGTAGTGAAAAAGGCCGTTCTTTTACAGCAGAAGTTAGAAGCCCAGCTGGGTTGGCTTCATCGCCAATTAATCGAGAAGCAGCATTGATATTTTGGAACTCCGACATATCAAAGCGGATCATTGTTTTTTCATTGCCAAAGTAGGCCTCGGCTAAAGTTTTGGCAGTTTCGGTTTTTCCTACACCAGTTGGGCCGAGAAAAAGAAAGGAACCAACTGGCCGATTTGTTTTTGCCACGCCCGCCCTTGAGCGCCGCAGGGCCTCTGATACTGCTTTGACTGCCTCTTCTTGATTGACTAATCGTTTGTGTAAAATTTCCTCAAGATTTAATAATTTTTCTTTTTCCACTTCTTCTACTTGACCTTGCGGAACTCCTGTTTTTTGGGCGATTATCTCATCCACATATTCTGGTCGGACTATTTTATCTTGTTTCTTGGTGGCTGTAAAAGTTGCCACTTGATCTAAAAGATCAATTGCTTTTTCAGGAAAGCGCTGGTTGGCTAAAAAACGAGAGGAAAGTTTTATTATTTCTTTAAGCGTTGAATAAGGAATGACAGTTTTGGAGCGAGATTCAATATAAGGAGCAATTTCGCACAAAACCTTAATTGTCATTTTCTCATCTGGCTCGCTAACCTCAATTTTTTCTAAGCCTTTTTGTAGGACTGGATTACTTTCAATATTTAAATGATAAGATTTGAAATTAGTGGTGGCAAGAAGATAAAAATTAGGATTTTGGATATGGGGCTCGATGAGTTTTGCCGCCGCCAAGGTACCAGCTTCAGTACCAGTTAGAATTCGTTTGATCTCATCAACAAAAAGAATAATATTACTAGCAGCTGTTGCTTCATTTAAAATTTGCACAAGCAAGGTCTCACCTTCTTCCAGTGACTGGGCAGCAGCTAATATTCGATTTAAATCAAGCTCATAAACCTTTTTGTAACGCAAAGGCCGCAGTGTTTCACCATATAATAATTTTTGTGCTAATCCCATAACAATAGATCGTTTGCCCACTCCCGGATCCCCAACCAGCACAACAGAATGTTTGCCAGCTCGAGCTAAAATTTCTTCTATTTTTTCAATGGTTTCTTTGTGGGCTTTGGCATATTGTTGGCCCTGATGAAAAGAGATTGAATTAGAAATATCAACAATATATTGGGATAAAAGCGGCGTCCAACCTGCTGCCCATTCTTTACCAATGCCGCCAGTTGTTTTTAAATGATAAGGATCTAAAAGGGGAGAGGAAGGGTAAAGTTGTTGCCAGAGATTATGTTGCCATAAAATAATATTTTGCAAATCCTCTTCTTCCAAGAGGCAGTGCTTAAAAAATTCTTGCAAGGCAGCGTTAAATGAAATCCAGGCCAATATAATATCGCCAATTTCCCCTCTTTCATGCTCATTTTTGATGGCATATTCCAGAGATTTAAGGACAAATTGATCTTTTTTAAACTCGCCCAAAGTCATCGGCACGGATTTAAAAATAACTGTTGGGTCTATGCCGGTTCTCTGGAGGATGAAAAAGGCCTTATTGGATTGCAGAAGATTTTTAATTAAACTTTGCCAGTTTTGAGAACTTTCTATAATTTTACGAGCATCTTCTTGGAAATAAAAAGACCAGTTGAGTTTTGGATTTTGCTGGAGTTTTGGATAAAAATCTTCCAATGGTTTTTTTAGTGGCGGATTTTTACTGCCCAAGCGGTACAAAACTAATAAAAGTATTCCCAGTAAAATTAAGATTCCAATGATAATAAAATAGATTGTCTTATCATCGGCACTGACAGCAAAAATGATAGCTAAAACTATGCCCAAAGGCACTAAAATTGGAATAAGAATAAAAATGACATATAAAAGATAACCGACAATTACTGTGCAAAGGACAGCAACGAGGCCAATAATAATGGTAACTAGCCGGACAAAAAAGCCGATAAACCTGGCCATTAAATTAGAAATCCAAGCCTGAAAGATATACTGCAAGCCTGGTTGGGCTGGCCGGACAATATCCCGTTTCCAGGGTTGGAAAAGAGTGCGTAAAAGCAAGGGAATGGAAAAAGTATCCCAGACAATAATTAAAATGGAGTGGACAATATTACTGCCCGAAGGTACCGCAACCGTTAAAAACCAAGAAATAAAGTCCACTTTGCCCCTCCGCTCCTTGAATTGCGTTCCCAAACAGGAAGCAAGTTCAGGAAGTCCTCCTAAGTGAAATCTATTTGGCAAAGAGAAATAATCATCTAATTCGCCAAGAGATTGAACGCTGGAGGACGCTCTTTTACTCCGTCTTAATGGACTAATATGTATTACTATACCAAATAAATCCGCTCGAACGGTTTAATTATATTGTATCATAAAAATAGTTCAATATTAAAAAATGCCAGATATCAACAAGTTAGAGTTCTTTTTTAACCTTTTCCAAAATTTTATCGAATTTTTCAGGATGATTTTCGGCTAAATCGGCTAAAATTTTTCGACCGAGTTCAATTTTCGCCTTTTTTAAACCAGCAGAAAATTGAGAATAGGTCATTCCCTTTTGTCGGCAGGCAGCATTGATTTTGACAATCCAAAGCCGGCGAAACTGTCGTTTTTTAACTTTGCGATCCCGATAAGCATAAACCCCGGCTTTAAGCTGGGCCTCTTTGGCACGTTTGATTAAATTTTTTCGTCCGCCAATATAACCCTTACTTCTTTTAAGGATTTTTTTATGGCGTTTTTTAACTATTGTTCCACGCTTTACTCTAGTCATAACATCTCACTTTCGTTTGGATAAATCCTAAATTCTAAGCACTAAATCGTAAACAATCTCAAATTTCCTAGATCCAAATGTTTAAAACATTAGAACATTGGGATTTTGAGATTATTTAGAAATTAGAAATTAGAAATTTATTATCTGTAGGGGACCATTCTTCTAATTTTTCTAACATTTGTTTTATCCATAGTAACAAATTTCCCAGACAAACGTCTTGCTCTTTTACTCTTCTTTAATGCCAGATGTTGAGTAGTTCGGCGCCGCTGGATAATTTTGCCGTTTTTAGTTATTTTGATTCTCTTGGCTGCTGATTTGACTGTTTTTTGTTTCATTTCGTCACTCCGTTCCTCAATGTAAACTATACTCCAATTTACAATGAGTTTTCAGCGAACTGCTCCTCAATGTAAACTTATTTGTTTGTTGTTCCTTGATCACTGTTCACTGCTGTTTGCTCTTTGTCCTTTACTAATATTCCGAAAAATTGTCTTCCTAATTTTTCTACTGATTTTTCCCATGCTGCACCTAATTTATTTTTAACCTCTTCCAGAAGTCCATAGGCGCGCTGGGGATATATCATTTCTCGGCCTTTAAGGACAACTGTCAGTTTAACTTTATTACCTTTAGATAGAAACTCTTGGGCCTTTTTTGTTTTGACTTCCAGATCATGTTCATCGATGCCAGCAGTCATCCTAATCTCTTTTAATTCTCCTGCCTTTTTGTGCTTTTTGCGTTCTTCTTTTCCCAACTCAAATTTATATTTGCCAAAATCCATAATTTTACACACTGGCGGATTAGCATTTGGCCCTACTTCAATTAAATCCAGGCCCTCGTCATATGCCAGATATAAGGCCTGGTCAAGAGATGTCTCTCCTAAATTTTTGCCCTCCTGGTCAATCAAACGCACCTGCTGGGCCCTGATTTGCTGATTATAAGCCGGTAATTTTGAAATCTCTATTCTCCTTTTAAATTTTTATTTTAAGAGGCTGAATACCTCGAAGCTTGCTTCGAGGATGAAATCCTTTTCAAAACAAACTTGCCCGTAGGGATACTTCGCGGCTTGCCGCGAAGTAGTTTATTCCTGATTTTATTTTATCTTAAGGTTAGAAAAAAATCAAGTCAAATCCCCTTGGGCTAATTTGCTTCTCGCTACAATCAGCTTTAGTGCCTTCTGTTTTAGATGGAAAACAGCCGGCGTTTTAGCCACTACTTCACCATTAACTATAATGGGTAGTGGTTCAACTGTTTCAATTTTGATTCTCCGAGAGTGAAAATGACTAAAATTATTACTTGATTTCTTTTTACCCCAAAGCCATCCCCAAAAATTACCCAAACCAGCCCCTTGCGTTTTAGTATTGTCTAAATAAAAATTTAAATCATGAGTAATGGTAAGATCAGTAAAATACCCCCTGCCAACCACAAGGGAGCCAAGTTCAAAATAAAGTTCCTGGGGTTTTGTTATGTGAATTTCGGCCTGGGTAAGATAATATTTATTCGGTTCAATTAGAACTAAATCAATTTCTTCAAGTTTGCGAAATCGCAGTGCCTCACAGGCAGATTTAATGTCAGAGACACCAATCATCTGAGAAACTGTTGAAGAAGTGAGTGGTATCACGCCCAAAACTGCCTTCTGTCCCTCAAGTTGGGAGGCAATTTTATTTATATGTTGGCTAGAACCTACTCCTACTATTGTTGAATATCCCTTTTGTAGTCCAATAGCAGTTAGCTCTTCGGTTGTTCTAGCTGGAGAAGGGGTAACAATTTCTCCTGTGATGCCAAGATCAGTCAGTTGGTCTTTAATTTTTTCATAGGTTCTAGCAACCCTTTTCTTCTTTGTCTGCTCGAAAATGTAATAGTACACTATTCAACCTCAAAGGCTTCCTCTTCTTTTTTTTCAGCTGTTTCCTTAGTTTCTCCTTCTTTTTCCTCTTCTTCGCCTGCTACTTCTTCTTTGTCGGGCATAGTACATTTACCGACAAAGATTGCTCCTGATCGGATTGATATATCTTTGGCAGCAATTGAACCATAGATTTTGCCTGTGGGTAAAATCTCCATTTTATCAGCTGCCGTAACACTGCCTCTTATAGTACCGGCAACTGAAATAATCTGGGCAGTGACAGGTCCTTTTACTAAAGCATTCTCGGCAACTGTGACCATTTTATCAGAGATGACTTCACCCTCGACCCGGCCGTGCACCACTATTTCATTGCCATCTTTTAGGGTGCCGGTTAATTTGACGTTGGCCCCAACAATAGTCCCGGGACCAGAGACATTTTTGTTCATATACCTCCTTCTGTCCCGCTGGGCGGGACTTTGCCCCTCAAAATTAAATTAGTTGTTATTAATTTTTAGTCTAAATTCAATGTAAACTAAGTCAAAGGTCTTGTAAAGTACTTGACAATGTGATAAACTTTTTACAGTTTCATTTATTCATAACATATCACAGCCGTTAGGCGTAATCACTATAAATCACAGCGATAGCGTTTTATCACAAATACGGATCGTGATTAAGTAATGATTCATAGTGATTCAATCGTAAAAAGAATAGCAAATATGGAAAAAATGATGGCCTCCCTAATGTTTATTAGGGAGAAACATGTTTTTTTCCTAAATAATATATAAGAATAAAGGAATGGAAAAAATACGTATTTTTGGTGCCAGAGTCCATAATCTTAAAAATATTAATTTAGATATTCCTCGGGAAAAATTAGTTGTTTTTACTGGACTTTCTGGTTCAGGTAAATCATCTTTAGCTTTTGACACCATTTATGCTGAAGGACAAAGGCGTTATGTCGAGTCACTTTCTTCATATGCTCGGCAATTTTTAGCGTCAATGGATAAACCGGATGTTGATCATATTGAGGGGTTATCCCCAGCTGTTTCTATTGATCAAAAAACTGCCCAGCGTTCACCTCGTTCTACTGTTGGGACAATGAGTGAAATTTATGATTATTTAAGATTACTTTTTACTCGTATTGGTAGAGTTTATTGTCCAAAGTGTAAAAAGATTATTCACAAACGCGAGGTCCAAATTGTTTCATCTGAGCCGCTCAAAAAACGCGGTCGTATTTTGAAAGTAAAAAAACCTGAAACTGTGGAACGATATTATTGTCCAACTTGTGATATAACTTTGCCGGAAATTTCTATTAAATCTTTTTCCTTTAACTCGCCTGAAGGTGCTTGTCCGATTTGTCAGGGTTTGGGAATGCGTTGGATAATTGATCCGGCTTTAGTTTTACCCAACCCCCGTTTAACTTTAGCAGAAGGGGCAATTCGGCCTTGGATTCGGATGACCGCCCAGGCCTCTTGGCACAATAAAGTTTTGGAGAAAATGGCCCAAAAATATCGTTTTTCCCCCAATGTCCCGGTTGGAAAATTGTCAAAAAGAGCCAAAGATTTAGTTTTGTATGGCGATTTTAACGAGGAAAGGGAAGGTATTTTCGAAGGAGTTATCCCCAACTTAGAACGACGTTATAAAGAAACAACCTCAGATTATTTAAGATCTGAGATAGAAAAATATATGAAAGAAATTGTTTGTTTGGAGTGTCAAGGTCAAAGATTGCGTAAAGAAATTTTACAAATTTTAATCAGAAATTATAATATTACCCAAATTTCTTCAATGTCTGTAGAAAAAGTTTATGATTTTTTTCAAAAATTGACTCTACCCGAAGGTGAGCAAAAAATTGCCTCCTCAATTTTAAAAGAGATTAAAAGCCGATTGAAATTTTTGATTGAAGTAGGATTGCCTTATTTATCGCTTAACCGCTCTGCCCAAACACTAGCGGGTGGGGAGGCCCAACGGATTCGGCTTGCTACCCAGCTTGGCTCATTTTTAGAGGGCGTGATTTATGTTTTAGATGAGCCATCAATTGGTTTACACTTTCGTGATCAGGCAAAATTAATAGCTGCTTTGAAAAAACTAAGAGATTTATCTAATAGTGTTTTGGTGGTTGAGCATGATAAACAAACAATGCTTGCTGCTGATTGGATTGTTGATATTGGACCGGGGGCAGGTCGGGCAGGTGGGGAAATTGTTGCCCAAGGCACACCGTCGCAAATTATAAGTAACGCTCAAAGTTTAACTGGTCAATATTTAGCTGGTAAAAAAACTGTACCTATGCCCCAAAAGCGGCGCCAGGCTGAAAAGTTTTTGCAAATTCTTGGTGCCCAAGAATTTAATCTTAAAAATATTGACGTTAGAATCCCACTGAAATCCTTTGTTTGTGTGACTGGTGTTTCCGGTTCTGGTAAATCAACTTTGGTTTTTGAAATTCTAGCCAAAGCACTTTTGCGGCGTTTCCATCATGCCAAAACTACCCCCGGAAAACATCAAAACATTACTGGCTGGCAATATATTGACAAAGTCATTGATATTAATCAATCACCAATCGGCCGCACTCCTCGCTCCAATCCAGCTACCTTTACTGGTGTTTTCACGCCTATTAGGGAGCTTTATGCATCCTTGCCGGCTGCCCAAAGAGCCCATTTCGGGCCCAATCGCTTTTCCTTTAATTTAAAAGGAGGCAGATGTGAGGTTTGTCGGGGAGATGGCGCCATCAAGATGGAGATGTATTTCTTACCTGATGTTTATGTCAAATGTGAGGCTTGCCAAGGAAAGCGTTATCGGCCGGAAATTTTAGAAATTTACTATAAAGGCAAAAATATCGCTGATATTTTAGATATGACTGTTGATGAGGCACTGGAGTTTTTGAAGAGTGAAGAAGAAATTTCCAAAAAACTTCAGGTTCTTAAAGATGTTGGCTTAGACTATGTTCCTCTTGGTCAACCAGCCACAACCTTATCAGGCGGGGAAGCACAAAGAATTAAACTGGCAGCAGAACTCTCCCGGGCAGAAACCGGCAATACATTATATATATTAGACGAGCCAACCACTGGTTTGCATTTTGAAGATATTAAACATCTTTTGATAGTATTGCAAAGATTAGTTGATAGAGGCAATACTGTTTTAGTTGTTGAACATAATCTTGATGTTATCAAATGTGCTGACTGGATTGTTGATTTGGGGCCGGAAGGCGGGGAAAAAGGCGGAGAGGTTGTTTTTGAGGGCAAACCAGAAGATATTATTACAACTAAAAATTCTTATACGGGTAAATATTTAAAAGAAGTATTAGATGGTAAAAAGAAGACGTCAGAAGAAAGCTAGGGGTCGGGGCCGACCTTTGAAAATTACCAAACGCCTACGTATTCCTAAAACCTTACAAGAAGAATATTTAAAAAACAAAGGTTATCAAAAAATTGCTGGACTTGATGAAGTTGGGCGGGGATCTTGGGCTGGGCCGATCGTCGCCGCTTGCGTTATTTTACCCCAAAATAAACGTTTATATAGTTTACGCGACTCTAAATTATTAAATGAAAAAGAACGGGAAAAATTAGCTCTCAAGATTAAAAAAAACTGTCGCTATGGCATTGGTAGGGCAGAAGTTTCAGAAATTAATCAGTTGGGGATTAGTGCCTCTCTTGATTTGGCTTACAGTCGGGCGATTAAAAATTTAAAAGTCAAGGCTGATTTTATTTCCGAGCGTAATACCCTGTTCTTTAGAACAGGGATGCAAGCTTCTTTCAGCGAGGAAAGAGATACCGTGGGCTTTAGCCCACGGAGTGTCATTTTAATTGATGGTTTGGGTTGGAAGCAGGCGCCCTTGCCATCAATAGCGATTAAAGGGGGCGATATGACTTGCGCTTCCATTGCTGCTGCCTCCATTATTGCCAAAGTTTATCGCGATAATTTAATGAGGAGACTATCCAAAAAATATCCAAAATGGCATTTTGAAAAGCATAAAGGCTATGGCACTAAACTTCATCGAGATCTAATCAAAAAATATGGCATCTGCGCCATACACCGAATAAACTATAAATCAATAAAACCTTTTTGTGCTAAATAGTTGGGGTCGGTGGCGGGGGAGGAGTGACATTTCTGGAGTGCTTTGGCAATCTCATATAGTCGCGGATGGCTAAAGCTATACCAAATAAAATTAGAGCAATACCGACAATAATTAAGATATTAGCGCCCGTATTAGGTAGGCCTATTATAGGTGCTCCTTCACCAGGAGGTTGGATGCCAGGATTACTACCTCCACCGCCCCCTTCGCCTCCTTCGCCTCCAGAAGTGGTAGTAGATGCTACATTACAATAATCACCATTAGGGCAAACTTTAATTTCATATTCATCACCTTTTTGTTCAACTAAAAGGTATGGACTTTTGAAACCTAAAGTGAAGATATCTCTGCCAACTAGATTTGTATCGAGAGAGAGACTGGCAGGCGCAGTATTATAAATTGTAGCCAGAGCTTTGGCCAAGAAATATCTGTTTTCATTAATATTTTTCCAGAAAGTAAAATTTCTTCCTGGTATTGGAGAAGGGTTTATCCAATTGTAAAAATCAGGTGAGAAATAAAAGGGAGTAAAAAGGAAAGAAATATGATTGCCCTTTCTAATTATTGCCGGATAATTTGCATCTTCTATCTGGAATTCGGCTAAACTTTCTCCACCAGATGGTATTTCCACATTTTCTTTTCTATTCCTCAAAGTTCCTTTGGCAGTCACATTATCATCCAAGATGATAGTTTCTTGGCCAGATACTGATTTTTGGCTAGCAGTAGGGGTAATATCAACCTGTTTGAGATAATAAACATTAGCAGTTGTTCCATCTTCTTCAAATACTGTTTTCATTTTTTCATCCCAATAACCAATTTCGCCATAGGTTATTACAAAACGATTACTCAAAGTATTTCTATCTTTTTCGGATAAAAGGAATAAATTACGCCCAGCCAGAATTACCGGTTTGGTGGAGCTTTGGATAGGAACTAGTGTGTCAGTGAATTTGAAGGGAGTATAAGTTTCACCATTGATTGAGGGGATAGTTTTAATTAAATTGGCTTTTTTGAATTCATCTATGAAACGCGACATAAGAACAAGGGCTAAGCCATTATGATCAAAATTGGCATCTTGCCAGGGATAGGTATATTCGGGCAAATAAACATAGACGGCCGGCTCTGCTTCAGGATTTAAATTGCCTGTTAATTGATTGATTTTTTTCACTATTTCAATAATTGGCTTTTCTTGACCAGCGATTGTTTTAATTCCCCAGTCGCCACCGCCATACACAGGAATGTCAAAATAGGAATAATAAACATCACCATTTATCCAAGGAAGAGATCGAAGTAACCCTGCGGTTGTCGCATAAGCTGCAGGAATATCAGAAGGTTGGCACATTTTACCGGCTATTTCCAGATCTAAACCTGGCATAGATTTGCAATAAGGCAAAGAAACCGGAGTTAATTGATTGTTGTCAGAAATTAAATCGTAAGTGCGAAAACCATATTTTCCAATATAGACAGGTTTATTTAAAATATCAGAAAATGTTTTGGATAAAGCTATTGCGTCAGAATCGGATCTGAAATTATTCAGTTGGATTAAATCAATATTAGTATTAGATAATCTTTTTAGAAAGAAAAAGTCATCATCTGTGACAGGATTTTCTACCATGGCGGCAACCAAATGATTACTATCATCACTTTTAATTCTTGCTACAACCTTTGAGGCAAAATCAGTATAAAATTTATTGCCATATTGCATAATGTCATATAGATAAGGTGCTGTAGTGGCGGGAAAAATTGAGGAAGAATCTGGTTGGGAATAATAAAGATAATCAGCTAATTTTATTTGAGAAAAATAATCGCCAGTGGGATCGCTATTGTATTGATTAAGTAGGTTCGTCAAATCATTATAATGGGGGTCATCTGTGGCGGGTTGATTATCAGCGTTTTTTGTCCAGGCAGAAATGAAGGCAGGAAAGTCATTTTGATATTTATTTTTGAGCCAACTAATAAAATCTGCTTGGATTTCAGAATCTTTTGTATTATAGCATTTGAATTTAAGGGGTCGTACTTCAACTGAATAGGCGATTAAAGAATGGTAATCTTTGGCTGCTTGAATAGCTGGCAGCCAACTGGTATTATAAGTTTCCGTGATAAATTGATTAGAGTCGTTTAAATTACAATAGGTTTCAGTGGGATATGGACTTAAATAGGCAATGATGCCTACTTCATTATCATCAGCCCATTGGAGGACGTCCTTCCAGATATCTTGAGTTTGTAGATTATTAACCCCTAAAATTCCAATAGTATTAAAACCAAGAGATTTAATGCTATTGAGATCTTCTATGACCTGGACAGAACCGTCACGTTTATAAACATCCGGCCGATAGGGATAGACTACTCCCCTCATATAAAATTTTTGGCTATTAGGATTAACTAAATAATTTCTGCCATTTTCTTGGACAACCTTAAAATTACCCTGCAAATATTGGGCAAGGAGGTTAAATTTTCCGGAAAGGGCCAGTTTGACACTAATCCCACCGGATAAAAAAAGTAGTCCAAATACTAAAAGTAAAGCTATTCTTGCTTTAAACACTTTCATATCTATTCAATTATAACATTTTTTACCTATAAAAGTAGGTGTGGATAACCTGTGATACCTTGACACTTCGATAAACTCAGTGTCAACCCCGAGCGAAGCGAATCCTGAGCACCGTCGAAGGAGAGTTTATCGAGGGGTTGACAATTTTTTAAAATTGCGATATAATAGAGGTGTTCCAAGTAGGACAAGTAAGCGGTCGCCAACAGCTACGCAGTTGCGGGCGACAGGAAAGTCCGGGCACCAGTAGAGAGCGAACCCGCGAAAGTGGGCCGTTGTGAGGCGAGGGAAAGTGCAACAGAAACATACCGCCCGTCTCCTTTACGGGAGTCGAGGTAAGGGTGAAATCGTGAGGTAAGAGCTCACGCATCGGCAGGGCAACTTGTCGGTGGTGCAAACCCTTCGTGGTGCAAGGCAGGTGGGTCTTAGTCATCATCGAGGATCTCTGCCCTGATGTCCATAAGATCCTGCCGCATAGATAGATGCTTACATAAACAGAACCCGGCTTACGGCCTACTTGGAATTTTTTTAATTGTTAAAAATGTTAAAATGTGAAAGTTGTTAAAAATGTGAAAAATGGTAAAATTATGAGTATAAAGAATACTTTATTACTTTACTACTAGCGAAGCGATTATTACTAACAAAGTGGTTATTACTTTACTGCTCAGCATTATTGCCGGGTCGTCTAATGGCAGGACACTACCCTTTGGAGGTAGTTGTGAAGGTCCGACTCCTTCCCCGGCAGCCAAATTTCAACATGTCCTTTTAGTTTTTTTATTTTTAAGAGGTTGAAAACCTATTTAAAAACAAACTTGTTTATTTTTAAGAGGTTGAAAACCTATTTAAAAACAAACTTGTTTATTTTTAAGAGGTTGAAAACCCCAAAGCTTGCTTTGGGGATGAAATCCTATTATGAACGTAGTGAATAACAAGCTTTGCTTATTATGAACAAAGTGAATAACAAGCTTTGCTTATT